>ERZ1643251.1847-NODE-1847-length-22962-cov-6.958048_pt1 | contig 22962 bp, 22 predicted proteins | sample MGYA00579261_ERZ1643251 | MGnify/ENA primary metagenome ERZ1643251 (study PRJEB29033, sample SAMEA4952267) | chicken gut metagenome | biome: Broiler Chicken; feature: Gastrointestinal Tract; material: Caecum | place: Ireland | collected 2018 | study: Broiler... | reverse complement strand
CGTATCCAAGCCTTTTAAAATATACCGCTCTTCCTGTAACCGCCCAACATAGAATATTTAATCTTCTGAATGCCTTCTCACCAACTGGATATACATATTCCATTTGTAATCCCCTGGCTCCAGAAGCAATCTCTCCAGCAGTAGCCCAACGAATTTCTTTGCCTGCAACTGCCATATTATACTGTTCCATGCGTGTATAATCAACAAGTGAAATTGCATTTCTCATATCGAGTGACACATACATACAACTGTCCCAGAACATTCTGACCATGTTACATAATGCAATTTGATTGTTCTCTCCTATATATCCAGGAGCTGTAAATGAATCTTCCAATGTATCAAATGTTTTGTCAAGAATGTAAGGTAAATCCTTTTGATTCGCTAGAGTTGAAATTAATTCCCACAACTCTGGGTCAATGATATTCTGTAGTGGTAAAAGTCTATCTCTCATTGTTTAACTTCCTATCCAAAGAAATTTCCTAAAGCTGCAAAGTCAGCATCACCAAAATCTATAGGTGAATCCTCATTTTCTGATAAACTCTCATTTGACCCTGCTCCAAAGTCAATTTCTTCATTTTCGTCCACCTGTGTATCTATACTAGGTGTAACCTCTTCTTTAACAGTAGTTTCAATCGGATTATTCACAGCCTGCTGAACTGTACTGATTGAATCTGGATTCATTACAACTGGAACTACATTTGCTGTCAAAGAATTTTTAATTTCCTGGATGATATCATCATATGCAGTAACAATAAACTCTAATGTCTTTTCTGCTCTTTCTACGTTCTTTTCTATATCTGCTGCTTTAATATCATCTGATTTATACCCAATTGCCTTTTCCAAATCCTTTAACTGTTGCTCCAACAAAAAATTTACTCTTGCTAAATTTTCTGCCTTGCCTTCTAAACCTAACCTCTTTCCCATGATTGCTAAAGCCATAAGTTGTTCAGTCATTTCATAAAGTTTGTTAATCTTTGCTTCAAGATATAGCATCCCTTCTTTAACAACTCTAATGTACTTAAATCTCTCCTGAGAAAGTCCTGATTCACTTAAAAGGTTATTTAGTTTATTCACATTGTCCTTTGAACTCTTTAGAATCTCTGGACTATCCACTGCCAATCTCATAAGACAGGAAAGAAACTCTCCTGTCTTATGCTGACTATTCAATTCTTCAAGAATGTTGATTAAATCTCCCTCAGTAGCTTCATCCAATGAAACTGATGAGTGTATTCTTATTTTTCTAATTGCCATGTTCTTAGTCCTTTTTGAAGATGATTTCACCATAGAAGTAATTGAATCTATCTCTTGTAAGTTTGCTTCTCGTAAACTTCTCTTTGGCACCATAGATTTCAGCTTCAAATGGAATGATACCATACTGAGATTGTCCAAGATACTGTTTAGTTCTATCATCTATTGATGTAGTCTTACACAGGTTCAACAACCAACAAACTCTGTTAGTAGGTATCTTAAGTTCATTGAGCTTCATACGCATCTCTCTGACCTTAAACCTATCATTTGGAGTTACTGCTACAGTCTTTGATGATATATCGGACACAGTTTTGATTATCTGGTTATTTAACTCAGATGCTCCAATCTTACCAAAGTCTATAACTATAAAGTTAAATAGCTGTCCCAATCTATCAAAGAGTGCTTCATAATTTGCAGTACCTAGCTTAATTGGTTCTGGGGTATAATACAAACCACTCATGTAGTATAACCCACCACCCTTGTTCTTCTCTTTTTCAACTAGAAGTCTAGCTTCCAAAGACTTAAATGCATCAATTCCTTTTTCAACGAATACCCCTAAACCACTTGCTTTACTAGGGTCTCCTACAATTCTTTCTGCATCCTTTACAACAGGGCTTTGACCAAACCAAACATCAGCAGTTGGATTTGTCATATCAAAATCAAGTAGAAGTACTCTATCATTTATGGCTAGCTTTGATGCTATTGAAAAAGCAGTTGTAGTTATACCAAAACTTCCACAGCCAAATACCGAAATAATTTGTCCTCTCTGTCTGTACTTAATTGGCTTCACAAAACTTGCCGCTGACTGTCCATTGCCTCCACCTAAACCTGCAATGGCTTGTAAACTTGAGTTCATCTGCTTATTCGTATCCTCAAGTTCCTTAGCCTTCTGTTGCATTGCTCTCAGGTTTCTTTCAAGTGACTCTTTATCTTTGATGATAGAGCTTAACTTCGTATTCAATGTACTATTCGTAGTTGATAGTGATTTATTCTCAGCTACCAGTGCCTGTACGCCATTTACATCCATTCCTAAATTACCAATCAAACTATCATATTGTGCTGTCTTAGAATCTAATTGACCCTCTACAGCTGATAACTTAGCTTTAGTTTGACTTAATTCTCTCTCAAGTGCTTCCTTTGCACGTCTTTCATCAGCAATCGCAATGTTAATTTGGGTATTTACACTGTCTACTTTCTCTTTCATCTTAGAGTACTCAAGAGAGTTAGTGGTCAACAATGATGTCTTTTCATCCAACTGCTTCTTGCAATCTTCTAATTCATCACTCATTAACTTACGTTGCTCTTCAGCACTCTTAGCTGTGTTAACCAGCTGTTGCATCCTCTTTAAAACAGCTAGAACAATATCATTCTTCTGAGAACTAATTGTTGATTCAGCAGTGATTCTTTCATACAAATCTTCAATGTTAGACTGTAAATTTTCTTCCCTGTCTTTTAACTGTTCAATCTCCATTACTTTATCAGCAATGGTCTGCTCTTGCTTCCTGCTTCTTGCCTTAAGTTCATCAAGTTCTTTACTGTGAAGTTCCCCTGATTTAATCTTAGCCTCAAGGTCAGCAATCTGCTTTTTATAGTAGTCAGCAGTTTTTTGAGCATCGGCCACTTCACTATCCTTAAGTGCCATGCTATCTTTTAAACTGTCAATTAAACTTCTAGTGGAGTCTAACTGACTCTTCAACTGCCCTACTTTTAATCTGCTTTCTTCAAGGGAGTCTTGAACTGCTTGATACTCAGCTAATGAAATCGGGTCCTCAATAATCTCATCTGATACAATCAACTCATTAAACCTTTGTTTAACAAGTTCATTCTCTTCTTTAGATGCTTTTAACAGTTTTTCTAATGAAGTGATTCTCTTATTTGCTGACCTAATATCAGTAACTGCACGCTGATATTGCTCACTTGCTGACTTATATTTCTTCTCCCACTGTAATACCAATAACCTATGCTTTTTAAGCTCAATATCTAATGCATCTTTTTCTTTTTCTGTGACTTCCAGACTCTCTTTTAAAGCTGCCACATCAGTAGAGTCTGCCAATGCTTCGCTTCTTTCCTGAACATAATCTTCTTCAGGAATTGACAAATCCTCAGTTGATATATCTTCAATACTTGGAAGTGCCTCTTCCAATTCATCAGGAATATCAACTGTATCTACATTTGCTTCCTCTTCTTCAATAGGTTCTTCAGTAATTTCTTCAGATGTTTCTTCAACAATTGATTCAAAACTGGTATCTGTGAAACTCTCAGCAGTAAATGCTTCTTGAGCTTTCTTCTTATCTTCTATAAAGGTAGATACTTTTAAACCTATCTTATCTAACTCACCATAAAGGGATTTTAAATCTCCTACAATGGGATATTTATTAGCAGTTGCAAATTTATATGCTAAACTTCCTTCTTCACAGAAGAAGAATACCTTATTTTCGTTGTTAGCTACGAATCTGGGAAGATACTCTCTTAATTCTCTTTGCTCTTCCTCGTAAACTCCCTCTACAACTAAGACATGCCCATCAGTATAAGTCTCAACGTTACGCTTCAACTCATATGTTGTAATGGCTCTATGCACTTTTGAATGGCTAAATCTTAACTTGGAAGCTTCTTGTCCAAGTTTTACAAAGATTACATTCTTCATATTTGCTCCTTAATGAAAATGCTAAGCATCTTCATGTACAGCTTATGGAGAGGTCTTAATGACCTCTCCACTTGTTTTATTGTTATGCTGTAGTAGCCTGTCCACTTACAGTCGTTCCAGCCGCCCTCACCTGATTATTCATCTGTACAGGCTGTACAGGTGTTGCTCCAGCTGCATTTCTAGCTGCATTGTTCTGGGCTTCTTTCATTTCATCAAATTTTGCTCTGATAAACAAGCCCTTCACATTTGCTAGTCTTGCATCATCACCATAGTTTACTACTACAGTGTTAGGAGACCACTCCTGAAGTTCAGCAGTTACAAACTCACTCATAGGGTCACTTGTCTTGATGACCTCTCCGAGTTCACTCACATACTGACTCTGTTTAGAACCACCACCACTTACCATGATTGCTCTGATACTCTGAATAGGAATGTTGATTCTCTTGAAATATGTCTCCATGTTCTTGGTAAGTCCCCTAGCCAACTCTCTCTTCGCCTGAGATACTACCTCTCCAATCTCAACATATCCATTTCCAAGCTGAAGTCTTCCTTCAATTACAGCAGTATCAGCCATTTCCTGGTCAGGATCAAATCCATAGGTGCTAGTCACATGCTCCATAACGAAGTCTCTTACAACATTACCACCAGTCTTGTAAGTCTGACCAGACCTCTCAAGGAATTTACCATTCTTTACAATAGCCAGGTCAGTAGTAGAAGCACCAATATCAAGTGAAAGCACTGTACCAGTCAGGAATGCTTTTGCTTCCTCTCTAATCTTTCCATTCATATTAAAGAAGAAACTTGTACAAGCCATTACAGACTCTTCACAGCAATGTACTGACTTGATATTCACATTTACTTCTACACCACCCTTATACTTGGGAAATCTTACTGTAAACTGTCCAGTAAGTTCTTCCTCAAATGCCTTCTGAGCCTCAAGTGTTTCAACAGGAGGAGTTGCAATGTACAACTTCACATCTGAACTGTCATTCACCTTAATCTTTGCAACAGCTGCAATCAGAATTGCCTGAATGTAGTTAATTGCCTGACGATACTTGTGGTTATTAACAGAAGGTCTGTCATTGTTAGATGAAAACCTTGTTGCCATATTTCCACTGAGGATATGTACAGGGAAATACTTAGAACTTCCACCTTTTGAGATGAATACTTCCAGAGATTCCTCAATGGTATTATCATCATAAGGAACAATGGAAGTCAACTCCGCATTAGGAATTGTTACCATGTTGTTAGCAAGTTCATAAATCTTGCCCCCATCAGTCGTATAACGAGAACCCGATGCACCTAAATCAATTACTGTAAACATTTTTATTCTTCCTTTCTTAATCTGTTGAACAACTTCTCTTCTTCACTGTTTCATCCTTGCTTTGCTTACATACTCCACTCCTTTACACAATAAATTTTTATTACTTATATATCATCAACTCTCAATGATTAAATCGAGGGTTAATTTCCATCTTTATGTATTATCGACAACCGGAACTTGCTCTGTATTGACCAATGTAATTTGATTCTGTAAAAATCTCTTGACAGGTATCATAAAATGACTTTACAGGCCTGAAAGGTAGAGGTTTTTCTTCAAAAACTGTTACCTTACAATTTACTTTATCTTTACTCTTAGGAAGCTCTTTTATCTCTTGCTTAAACATTATCAGTTCATATGAATCATCTTCACATCCTAATGAAGCTGCTATACTTTCCATATCTCCTATAAAAGTTCCTATGTACTCTATCTTGAGATTATGCTTTTTATAGCACATATAAACTTCATTAGACCTTACGCTTTCTTCCTTTTTTAGCTGGTCTATATACCTCTTCTCCTGTCTGTTCTTCATACTGCTTTAGCTTATGATATATAACCTGAATGCTTATCTTTACAGGTTTACCAGCCTTATTCACCCGACCTTCCCTTTCAAACTTCTCATTGAGTTCATTCACTATATTGACTAATGATTTTCCAGATTTATGCTCTTTAGCAACAAACTCTGGTGTTATGTCAGCAAACTTTGAACCCAAAGTCGTTTTTCTATTGTAATAATCTCCAATCTTTTTAGTGGATTCAACTGCCTGTAAGTTCTCCTGCATTCCTAAAATTATTCCTATCAACTGTTCCTTACTCTTTGTCTCAAGGATGTCTTTCGTATACATCAGCCAGTCTCACCACCTTTCTATTTCATTTTATCACAATTTACTTTTTCTGTCAATATATTTCACTAAAAATTATATTATTTTCACTTTTTAACATTTCATTTTCACAAAAACATAATTTTTAACTTTTAATTTCACTTCTTTTGACTTTACTGACTGAATATATGTATATTAACAAAAAATTGGGGCTATGTTTCCATAGCCCCATTGTATATAAAAATCAGTACTTTGGCACAAACTCTTCTAAGGGTTTGTATTTAGATTCCTTATCGTCATATGCATCAATGACATTCATTCTAAGAAACTCTGGTGTGATAAGCTTTGGAACTGCTTTTCTCGTATCATCCAGCTTTGTCCTCTTTCCTCTTGAATGAAGAAGATTCGTCTCACTGAATGTTTCTTGCTGATAATCGTCACCCAGAATGAAATTTTCCTTATATTCTAGCAAAGTTGCAATAGAAACAAGGGTTGAATCAAACTTATGCCATTGTACTGATTTATACAACTGCCTTCCCAGTTGCTTAGCATCCATTCTTAAAACTGAGTCAGTAAAGAATACTGTAACTGCTCTATCTTCGTCACAAGAACCAATTAAACTTACTACGTCTTGCCTGTTATTAATATTGTTAAACTTACCAACGCCAGTCTCCATAATAACAATTCTGACTTGGCTCCTGAACAGAAGGAAATCTTCCATATCCTTAACTGAATGGAAAATACTGTGCACATTTAGACCTAAATTTCTACAGTATGTTAAGAAGTTTGGAATGCTTCTATCCATAAGGATTACAAGTGTTCTATCAGGAATTACCTCTTCCTCTGCCTCAGCTTCTTCTCCTTTTTTCTTTTTACCCCTTTTCTTCTTAGGCTTTTCTTCCTCTTCTTTAGTTGAATCCGCTTCTTCAACAGGTTCAGCCCCCTCAGCTGAATCTGTTATATCTTCAGATGATAAATCAATATTATCTAAAGATGGATCATCTGAATCAAAATCAATGTCAACATCCATATCAATAGAATCATCTAAATCCATATCAATAGTGCTGTCCATTTTAGCATCTTTCTGATTTTTCATGAATATCCTCCTATATGTTGGATTATCTCACTAATGTATAGGTAAGCTGTCCAGAAACAGGTAATGTTGGATTACCATTGATACCACCACCAGTTAGACTCTCCCTATCATCCGTCCACTGTAAAGGTGCTTCTGTTCTATGATAATCATTCATTCCTTCGACTTCCTGTTGCCATACCCAGTTAAACATTCTCTTAATTGGTGTTATCCCTACATATTCAACTGGAACTGAAAACTCAATACCTACTACACAAACTCTGTTTCTTTCATCTCCAGTGGACTGCCTTAACTCACTTGCTTTATATCCTGTTGCTTTAAAGAATGCATCCCATGTAGATGAATCATCCAGGTCATATATCTTGTAAGTATAATTAGTTATCTGAGCCTGTTGTGTATAGCATGCAAACCCTTTATAATTTACAAACATCTCTCCATCTTCATCTGTCTGTATCAAAGAAGGGTCACAGTTAGATAACATTTCTGTAAGATTCCACCTAAAAATCTTATTGGTGATTGCCTTATCAAGATAAGGTATTCCCAAGTTAGCTGTTGAGTACATATTTTCTCTGTATGTCATTGCCTGCATTGCTAAAGAGTATCTATCCATCTCATCTTGAGATGCGTTCCAATCAGGCATGCCACCATTTAATACAGACTCATAAGAACCATCAACTGACTGTACTAATGCTTCAAGAGATTCCCAAGGATACTGCTCACCTCCATAGGTGTTTCCTACTCTCCAAGTTGAATTGTTCTTAGCATTTTCACACCAAGTCTTAAACTCATCTGAATCGTAAATGTTGTACCAAATCTCTACAGCATCTTGACTACCATACAAGTTGCCTGTTAAGTAGAAGTTTCCTTCATCGTCATACAAATCTCTTAGGTTAGCTGCTCCATTGCCTCCCTCAGTTTTATATGTCTCCTGAGTAAACAATTCACAGGATTTCTCTGCTGACATTCTGGTCATTCTACTTAACTCAGCGCTTGTTAAAGTTACATTGAAAAACTCAATCAAAACAAATGATATTGGTGGAACCAACATTGTTATTGCGAGAACTTTGAATATAGTTTTTACCATTGAACCCATATATCCATAGCCCCCTTTTCTTAGTTATTTAACAGGTCAGGATAATATTTCAAACCAGGTACTGTAAACACCAAGTTGATATTGTTTGTTGAGATTGAACCACCATCTTCAACAGCGGAGTTTCTCATATTCTCTAACTCTGATTCAGATAAATATCCACCGAATCCTGTTCCATCTATGCCATTAAACTCTCCAGAAATCTGCTGTTTAGGCATCAATGGCCAAATGAATACATACTGAGCACTCACTCCACAAGTTACTTCTTTCCCATATTGCCTCTTATATCTTGCATCCTGTTCTGTTCCTAATTGAGGAGAGTCAGTTGTCAAGTATTCATCTCCATCAACACCAACAACTATCTTTGCATTTTGCAACATGTCACTTTCTAAATCGTCCAAATATGCCTCGAGAGTATTTAACTCTTCCTCAGGTAGATAGTTATTTTCAACGGCTACTTGCATCACCATCTGAGATACACTCATCAATCTGAAATAGGTAACCGTAAAAGCAAACAAATTAAAAATGAAGTAAGATGCAAATATAAATATAGGCACTCTCAATAGAGTCTTAAATATATATTTAATTTCAGATTCCATATCTATTGCCCTTTCTTTATAACCATGCTTTCTAGCTTCTAATAAAAAAGGTGCCTTAGTAAAAATACCCAAGGCACCTTTCCTACTATCTAGGACTCTAATTAGCTAGCTGTTCCAGCACCGTTGAATCCTTCTACACTACCAGTCACGCTATCAGTGTCAGAGTTAACATCAGCCGCTACAGAACCATCAAAGCTCTGTCCAACCTGTCCGTTACCATCAAAGTCAAAGGACAATCCAGTTGCATTGAAGATCATACCCTCAACCGTAGACACCATTGCTGTTACTACGTTAGGCATCAATACGTTCAAAGCAAATGCGATAACGATAACGCATGCAACGATTGTGCCCAAGATAATAAAAATCTTTTTAACGCTCATGGTTTTTCTCCTTTCCTCAAAATTTCTTTTTATCTTTTAATAAAAAGATTTGATATTCTTTGTTGCCAATGATATCCATAAAGACTAAACTTTATAAAATTGAGCTTGTAAGCGATAGGTCGTCAATATAAATCATCATTGCGCTTATTACTGCCTGAACCAATACGATGTATAGTAGATTCATTGATGCCCTGGCTCTCATAATCATTCTATCACCGCGTTGCTCAATGGCATATCTCTTAGCGTTTAGAAGTTCCTGTCTAAATCCCATGAGTTCTGCTTCAACTTCAGCACCCTCATTAACCTGTCTAATTAAACGCATCAGCTTTCCAACATAAGGAATTTCTCTGTATGCACTTGCAATGTATTTTGTTGCCTCGTACTCATTGTATGTATCAATGTAGTGGATACAACAATCAACAAATCTGTGCATCTCATCACTAGAGGTAGTCTTATCATAAGATTTAATAATTCCAGTCAAAGGAATGTTTGCTCTTGATAATAGTACGTAGTGAATCATTAAGTAGAAATCTGAGAAATTTTCTGTTACCTCTCTATCCTTAGCTGCTACTGTACTTCTGATGGTCATATCAGAAAATGTATCAATCAAATAGAAGGATGCTATTGCTAAAACAACTCCAATTGGTAAACTCCAGAAGATTCCAATGAGTATTCCAACTACAATAAATGCTAGCTTTCCACAAACCTTTAATGCATTAAATTCAGCTGGTCTCATTACTCTATAACCACCAGGGATACGAACATTCGCTCTGGTTAAGTTATATTCCATGTACTCCTTAGATAGATTTGGCATATGGAAAGGAGTTTTCTCTATTATTGCTGTGATGGTGCTAATGAAGTTGTTTGCCCTTCTAATCTGGTCATCATGCTTCTTAACACTATCCATGTGACTCAGCTGTCCGCTTAGACCTTTTCCTTTAAAAACTGATCGAATACCGAACAGCTGCATTATCACATATCCAGCAACAAATACCAAAAGGATTACAATGAGTACTTTAATCCATGGAAGCATCTCTAGCTGTTGCATCAATGCTTCATCCAGATTAACTTGTCTATTGTTATTATTACCTATATATTGTAGGACCTCGCCACCACCTGCGTTATTGGTATTCAAGCCTATCCCCCTTTCTTATAGTTCCTGTGCCCTTAAGTAGGTGATATACACAAACTCAAGAATCATTAACAATGCATCAAGAGCAATTATAATTTGCCCGATTGCCATATCGAAGTAAAATCTTCTTACTTCAGGGAATATAGCAATTACACCAGCAAGGAAGATGAAAATCATTCCAGCACCAATCTTAAACTGGAACATTACTTCCTCAAACTTCTTTTTCATTAAGATACGCATTTCCATTCTGATGTTATTTACTTCTACGATATCCTGGAACATACCAGCAATACCATGCTCTTCTTCTAACTCAAATACAATACATTTCTTAATGAAATCATCTGAAATTGAACCTAATGCTTGATTCAACTCCAACAGTGCTGTTCTAATATGATAGTTCTTCTGAGTTACATTATCAATGAAATCTTTAAAATCCCCTTGAACCTGCTTAGGCATTACATTTAAACTCTCACGAACCGCCACAACAGTACCGTTTTTAATATTATTACAAATGATGTTCTCAGCTTCAATAACTGCTTCAATTCTAGCATCATGTGCAATATTTGCTTTAGTATACAGGAAACACACCGTAGCAATGATTACTATAGGTGACATCAAAATTGCCATAAAGAACGAATCAAACAGCAACTTACAAGCAACCATAGTTACAAAGATACATCCAGAAACTATAAATGCTAACAACTCATAAGGCTGTAAACCTGTTTCTTTCCATCCTAAGTCAATAATCAAATCACTTAGGAGTCTATAAAGCTTAACTCTGCTTTTCTTTTCTGAAATTTTACCAATTACAAGGTCTCTGTGATAAGCTGCTTCCTGTTTATGAATTACTTTACTGAAGACCTTCATAAACCATCTTACAAACTTATGGAATAATGGAATTAAACCTAAATTTGTAATTGATGAAATCAGTATTATACATGAGATAATCAGAAAAGTTACTGCCAGTAATGTCGCTCCAGAGGATGTGTTTACTGCTGAAAAGAGTGAAGACTCTCCGAACAGACTCATCTTATGGCCTCCTTTTACTTCTTGTCAATACCGTACTCGTTAATATTCTTTCCTGTATAAGTTTCAACTTCAGTGTTGCTTAACTCTTTCATCATGAAGTCAAATCTCCTATCAGCAACACCTTCCAGTTTAAACTTTCTTACCAACCTGTCAGAGAGTTTACCAACTCTTTTATGAGTACCATGAATCTCTTTAACAGTACCATCAGGATTTAACTCAGGGTCCTTATCAATATCAAAGATATACAAATCATTGATAAGTGGCTTTTCCTGGTCATTGGGGTCAACTCCAACTACTTCTGAAATCTGAATGATACGACGTTTACCATCTCTCATAATCTTCTGAACAATAATCAGATTAACAAGACCTGTTAAAGTTCTTAATGCCAGATGAGAAGGCTCATTACCACTTGTTGCAAGGTAAGCAGTTAAGAAACGCTGTACAGCACCTTCAGAACTCTCAGCATGGAAAGTAGTATTAATAGGGTGGCCTGCCTGCATGATTTTCATTGCCTGCTTAAACTCTTTGTTACTACGAATTTCACCTAAACATACGAATGTTGGTGACAAACGAAGTGTATGGTCCATGATGTTTTCCATTGTAGCATCTGTAGGAGTAGGATTCTCTTCCTCTTTTGCTTCCAAGTGAAGTACATCGTTGTAAACTCTGCCAGTATCATCTTTAAATCTCAGGTCAATTTCTGAAGGATTCTGAATCAATACTGTACGAGTTGTAGCAGGTACTGCCTGAAGGATAGCATTGTTCGTAGTCGTCTTACCAGATGCAGTAGGTCCTACAGTAAAGAATGTAAGTCCACCTGCTGGACACAATGCCAACAATCTTGCCATGTTATCTGATAGAGTTTTAAACTGAACAATCTGTCCAAGGTCCATCTTTGACTTCTTAAATTTACGAAGTACAAAGCTGTGATACTTTGGTGCAGTGGGGTCCTGAGGGTCAGGTGACATTGCACTACTGTGAACTGCTGCGATACGGAAACCTTCAAGAGTTCTACTGTTTACCAACTGGTCCTTAGGAGTTAATCTTGCATCTCCCATCAGCTTTCTCATGATAATTTCCTGCTGTTCAGGACTCTCAAATCTAATGATTTTACCAGTATTATCAGTTAAATCTACAACTCTACCATTTTTCTCAACCTTGATTTCCTGACCATTGGCACGAATTTCGAAGACTGATTCATCTTCCATTGCATTTGTCAGAATACCATAGTTCAGAATATCCTCAATGAGCTTGTTTGAAAGCTTCTGAGTATCAGGCAGGTTACTTTCATCCTTAAACCCTTCAACTACTGGCTTTGTATCCATTACGAAGTCTGTGATAATTTCTTTAATCTTCTCACGCTTCTGTGCTGGATACAAGTCTCTGTACTGTACTGAATGTTCCTCAATAAACTTTCTACAGTCTGATAATACACTATCATATGTACTGGATTCTGCTACGTTGATTCCACCAGTACCTGACTTAGCTGACCTCTTAGTCTGTAGTTCAAGTAATTCTTTAGTGGTCATTACCTACATAGCCTCCAATCCTTAAAATCTTGTTTGTGAGTGAATCAATTCTTCTCACGAACTCTTCTGAGTTCTTGCTGCTTGACATTCCTTTATCACAGAAAATCTCTGCTCTCAAGGATGATTCAATTACATCTGTTGTGAAAGGAACAATCTCAATCAGCTCGATATTCAACTTCTGGAATGGATAATTTGTATATCTAATATTGGTTCTCTTATTAAGAACTGCTCTCACCTTTGTGTAAGCATCAATACCAGATAAACTCATATCTCTTCTTAGTCTCTCAATGTTTGATACTGAACCTAAGCCTTCGTCCCACACAGTGTAAATTGATTCTGCGTGATACATTGCTGTGTTACATAACATGTCATCCACTCTTGTAGGACAATCAATAATTACTACATCATACAATTGCTTACAAGATTTAATTAACTGTTCGAAATTCTCTATTGCAATGCTATCATTACATTTAATTGCATCCTGCAATGACCTATCTGATGCATACATCAGATGAACTGGCTTGTTAGTGATAATTGAATCACCGAGATCATTTTTTCCTAAAAGGAAACTAACCAAGTCTGCCTTGTCTTTAGCAATCGTGTCTGCAACTCCCATAAACACATTCTGAATGGGATTCATAATGTTCAAGTCAATCATAACTGTCTTGAATCCCTTACGCAGTGCTGTGTAAGCTACATTGCTTGCAAGTGTAGATGCTCCAGTTCCACCAGATGCACCCATAAATAAAATGATGTTGTCAGGCAACTTCATATCAATCTGAAGTTCTTTACCAGACATTTCCTTAATAATGGAAGTTGCCTTATCAGCAGCGAGTTCTCCCGCTGTTTTCTCTGAAGAAGTACCCTTCAGTAAGGAATCAAATATTCCCATAAAGATTAACCTCCATTTCTTCTTACTCTGTTCTCTGAGGCAGTGAAATCTTAAACTCTACATTGTTCTTTCCAAGGTAGTAATAATACTGAGTTTCTTCCTCAGGAGTAAGTGCAATCAGCAGTGACTTAGGAACTACACTATCTTGGAATGATTCACTTGCATCCATCTGTGCCTGTTGATAAACAGTCATATCATTATAAGATGCATAAATATCAAGAATGGAATCACCCTGCTGATTCAGCATATCAGCTACCATGATGTCCGTAAACAGTGTTTCTTCTCTAAACACTTCTACAGATTCTCTTACCATGTTACCAGTTCCATCATCAACATAAACATCAGCATCTTCTGAGTAAATCGCTGATACGTTGATTCTGTCACCAGGCTGAAGATAACTCTTAAATGCCTGAAGTTCAGATTCTCCTGCTTCCATCTGTACGATGTTCTTACCAGGATAACTGTAGAGTACTGTATCACTGTTATCAATTCTGGAAGTGATGAGGTCTGTATATTCAGCAACTGTATCCTGTTTAAGAGGATATGCTGCAAACTTGTTAATCATTAAACCTCTTTCTTCCCAAAGAAGTAATCTTCTTTGCTTAGTACCATTAGAATCAACAACTGCATACTTCTCAAACTCACCCTTTAACATAGGATAAGACTTGAGCATACTCTCCTGAATTACTTCATTCTTGTAAATGGGTTCCGCATACATAACTACGTCAACAGTCTCTTCTGCTTTACGACCCAGTGTCATAACCCAGATAATCAGCAGAACTGTGACAGCCAGTACGCCTACAACGGCAACATGTCTCTTAGACTTGTTCTTTGCAGGTTTTACACTACTACGTTGTCCTTTCTTTAATTTCACTTGAAGATACCTCCTATAGCTTTAATGTAAAAATTTATTTCTGATGTATACTCAGCGTATACATTAAAATAACTACCTGTTAATCTGGAGAATGACTTACAGTTGACTCCCATCACATCATAATTAAACACTTTTCCATGTTCTTCTATGAATCTAACATTGTTTGCTGATACTTTAAAATGCAACTCCATATCACTATTTATTCTTGCATTTCCAGTTGCTATTAAAATGAGTCCACCGTAATATCTTAGTTCTTCCCAATTATTAAAGTGATATTTTAATTTTTCACTCTCTGGCATATCCCCTAATGAGATACCCCATTTCTCATCTCGTGCTACTTCAACATCACTAAGATGCTTCATCACACTCTCTAATTGTTCATATGTACATTCAAAGCCAAACGCTTCATCGTGTCCTTGAGCAAATACATCTTCTCCTAGTTTTGTAAACTCATCAATGTATTTTACTCTCTTTATTCTGCCCCTAAAAGAACCTTTACATGTACCTTCTTCTGTTCTTATGAATACTACGCAATTTACATAGTATTCACCAGATATCTTAGACGCTATCACACCAGCATAAGTCTTATTTATGCCCATGTCAGTCATATCAAAGATGACATATCCTTTTTTCTTGGTGATGCTATCTATTAATTTATCAGCCATAAACCTCATAGCTGTTGATACTGCTTCTTCCTGTTGCTTTGAATATACACTCAGTTGTAAAACATCTTGAGGTTTATAGAACAATATTTCTAAAGCTTGACTTCCAGCATTGGCTCTAATGGCCTTATTAAATTGAGGTGCTATTGAATAATTAACTGCTGTCTTACTCGGCTTTGTTTTGTATGGATTTATTAACTCCATAAGTCTCTTTAAAGTTGTTTCACATGAGCTATTATCAACTAATTGACTTATATACCATTGATTTCTTGGAGTTCTTAAATCTATTGCATCTGTAAACAATGTTACTGCTGCCCATTGTGCTAATTGGTTATCTTGTAAAATATCACTTGTATTAAAAGCTATTTGGTAGACTCTTAACAATTCATACATTAGAACACCACAGGACATATCTGGGTCAGCTTCAAAGGGTTTTACAGTCAATGCTAATGTACTACCACACATTGTATATAGCCATGAAGAATCAACATTATGACTTAGATTATCTATAGTGTTATTGACAATTACAAATCTATGCTCTCCATCATCACACATGCCATTAAATATTGGCTCTTCCATGTTGTGATGGTCTATAACTATCACGTCACATTTAAACTTCTTAATTGTCTCTATTTCATTACTTGATGAATCTGTTATTATTACTAAGTCTATTCCTGAACCTGGTTTGTTTACATATGCAACATGCTTAGGTAAAATTCCATGCACTTTGTCTTTATTTACACAGAAATTTAAACTTGTTAATCCCTGTAAGTATAAAAACTTTCTAAGTATGTAATTAGTACCAAAGCCGTCCATATCAACATCAGTATGAATAAGGACATTTGACTTGTTTCTAATATGCTTATTTAATATACTCAATGCTACAGATGTATTAGTTGGTAAGATTATAAAAGGTTGTACTGCCTCTTTCTCTTTCCAAACCTCTGGGCATTTCCAATATTCATTGAGTAATGCATCTACTTTTTCGTTAATCTTCATCTTCGTTATTGCTCTCTTCGAATTTTGTTAAACATTCCTCACATACAAAAGTATCAACCATAGCTGGTGTAATGCCAGGTGGAAGATTTGGTGTAATACACTTTCTTCCACACAGCATACACTTGGTACTTTTACCGCTATAGTTATCTTCAGTAATGAGTTTCATACTTACATATGCCCCACCAGGGTTCACTCTCTTAGCAAGCATCCTCACTGTCTATTACCCTCATTTCATTTTTATTTTAATTTTTAATTTTACTAAATTTGTTCATACTGATTATTTCATAGACATATATTTATACAATGTCTATATCATAAATCTTATAATCCTCTGTTAATTTTGCTATAATTACCCAGTTAGTGACTTTATCTTCTTTTGTAGCTGATATACCTAAAACCATCCTATCCTTGATTAAACTCTCTTGAGAACTCCCTATATCCATGTACTCTATTTCTGCATCATCAGCTATTAAAGGTAATGACTGCTTAGATATTGTATACCCATCTTCTGTAAAGTATTTTCCAATATCTTCTGATACTTCTCCTTTAATAAGCCTCAATAATTTATCACTAATGTCCTCAATAAACTTTCCTTCTTTTACTTCAACTTTTAAATTATTTCTATAATTATCCCAACTGAATGATGACATGTTTTCATCTGATTTAATAGGAATATCTATTGCCAAATTTTCCGTTGTAGATTTATCTTCTACTTTATACAAGTCCTTTATTTCAGATTGACTCTTAACAAATATCTCTGGCTCTGAGTTCATTTCTGCATAGATTTTATTAAAATCTAACTCTCCCAAACTTGCTAATTCCTCATCATCTATAGGGTATTCTATAGATGCCATGACTGTACTCACTTTATAATCAGGTGTTACATATCTCATCAATAGCTTATCCTGTAAATAAATTGGCCCAGTCTCTATTGTCTCATCTACGTTTTCCTTTTTTGCCTCAGTTACAACTGGCATGAAATCTACATAAACATTTGACATGTCTATCTTTGCTGTATCTGCCTGCTTTGCTTCTGTGTTGTTCAATCCATTTATATAACTTGAACATTCATCCATTAGTGTTAAATAATCTTCTTTAGAGGTGTCTATCGCTTCCATCTCTAATTGCTCAGCTGCGTTATTACTTACTGTAAAATCTAGCTTAGGTGCTTCAGGTGAGTTGACCCTTAAGGCCACACTCACCAGTACTGAAACACCTAAAATAGATACACAGGTTATATTTGATAATGTATCTTTATTCTTCATAAGTATACCCCAAATCTGATGCTGCCAACTTCTTATCAAATATCTCACCAGAATATTCATTGTATCCAGTTATATATGATATTGGAAGTTTCTCAATGGTATGCTGAATTATCTCAGTTGCTGTCAAGTCTTTAATAGGCTTATTATATCCAGTTAATGGTGTATCCTCATCAATAAACTCATCTACAAATCTTCCAATGGCATAATACTGTTTTTGCACTGTTACAACAGAATTTTCTGTTAATGTGTTATTTTCATCAACTTCTGATTCTGTATTTTCCTCAACTGAATCACCCATTAAATTGTTGGTTTCTTCAGTTTCATCTGTTGATTCAATTACATCGTCTGGAAGATTTACCATAGTATCCTGTGTGGTATCATGTGTTTCTTCAGTGTCCAATGTCACTTCAATACCCTCAACTGTATTACCATCAGGTGTTACGACTGAGCCATCTTCTGTTACTGTGACGCCTTCTAACGAATCAAAAGCTTCTCCAGCTGGAACTGCTTCTGTATACTTTCCTACATTGTTCATACAATAACAATGTGGTGTCTCTCTTCCATATAAACCGCCTAACAACTCGTTTCCTTCTGTAGCAATTTGCTTTGCTAGTGCTATGTCACTTGAAGATGCTCCGCTATAATATGCCACTCCAAACTTCAAAACATTTGTTGTCTGCTCAACTGTTACATATGCTTTACTATTTTCTCTTGCTGGTCCTACAATTACTACAATATGTGTCGTCCATGAGAATATGTCACCAGGTAAAAGCTGTTCCCCAAATGGAACCTCTTGAATGCTTCTCTGTTTTACAAAGTTCATTGCAGTTGAATTTGTAGTATACTTATCAGTAATCTGATTATATAACCATGATGCAAAGCCACTGCAATCCAAACCCTCAAGAGTGTGTAACATTATTCCATTTGAATAATTTACATTCTTAAGCAAATCTCTAAACTTATCTGAGTCTATATCTGGTAGGTAGTCTTTTCTCTTACTTATGTAATCCTCTGTGCTGTATACTGGTGTATCATAACCACAAACTCCTACACTATATCCATGTGTGGGACACCAACTTCCTGAAGGCTTGATACAAGTATTATAACCAGGAAGTGCAATCTCTTTTCCATCAGGTGCTAATCCATATGCTGTAGTTGGATATAAATCATTCCAGACTGTCCACATAGGATTTATACCATCTATGTAAGATGCTCCACTGTGACCCCCTCCCCATACATATCGAACCTTACCAATTAAACTCGTGGCTGCTATCATCATATTTTCTCTACTGGTATAGTTCTTTTTATAAGGAGTTACATACTCATTTGAAACTGTGTCTATACTGGCACTAGCTGCTAGATTCTTATCAAAAGATAATATAATTGCTAATGCATCTCTTGCTTTTGAGTTTGTAAATCCATTATCAATAAGAATCTGCTCAAAATCCTTCTTAAACTTAAATCCATTCGGTGTTATCTCAATGACATTCTCTTTCTCTTGCTTCTCATATAAAATTTTCTCATATGCTCTATATAGATTATTAACAGTATCTTCTGGAATGCCCATGTACAGTAATACAGCTTCACTAAAGGCTAACTCCTGCTTAACTTCTTCCTGAAGTGCATCAAAATAAATTTGCATGCCACCTCTATCCATTAAATACCGCTGACCTAAATAAACTGCTATATCATAGCTTACACTGTATAATGCATCAGGTAAATATGTTGCAGTTTGTCTCTCAACTGTATTATCAACTTCCAAGCCCGGCATCTTTCTCCATTGAGTGTCTATGCCATATAAACTAAAGCCTACTGCCAGTTGGTCTTTAAAAATATTTGGGAACACATCTGCATACTGAGTGTTACTATTAGCAAGCATGTGAATAATACTCACAAACTTACTATCCATTAACAGTGAATCTCCTATTGACTCATAAAGACTCTGTAACTGTGCTGTAAGGTCTAACTCTAAATTTTGAACTTCTTGATTTGATGCTTCATTTGTAGCATTGACATAATAAACACTTGATGATGAAATCATTATTACGCCTGCTAAACATGATATAAGTACCCGCTTCTTTAAATGCAATGTTTTCCTCTCCTTTCAAACTCTCTTTTTCATTAAAAGTTTCTATTGATTCTCTCTTTTTCTTTTGCCGTTCTTACGTTTGTTCTGTGATATTGCTATTGATATAGCCAAAACAATCATAACCCCCTCCAAAAATATAAATTAAAATTTAATTTTGATAATCATTGCTAATACAGTTTTCTTTGAAGTCAAAAACTTAATCTAAAGTTAGACATAAAAATAGGGATGGATTTTACTCCATCCCTGATTATTTATTATTTCTTATTCGGCCCCTTCGGTTACCTCATTTGCTTCTTCTGTAACTGCTATAACTTCTTCAATCTCTTCGATCATCTCAGTTCCATCAGACTCAAGAATCTCTTCAGTTTCTTTTACTTTTGCCTTGGCTTTCTCTTTCTTATTGGCTTTCTTTGACTTGTATTCATTCAGCCTTTTCTCCATTTTCTTCTGTCTACGCTCTTTCTTCTTAGCCTTGACTGAATTATTTCTTCTTACTGCTTCTTCATACATCTGACGAAACTGATTTTTACTTGATGTTACCTTTTCTACTACTTCTGGCTCTTCTTCAATCTCAGCTGCTTTAATCTCAGCCACCTGTGTACCACTTAATTCTGTCTGAGCCTCGCTTAAAGCTGCCTTCTCTCTTTCCTTTGCTAAAGCAGTTAACCTCTCTCTATCGGCATTGGACTTGTTTACATACATCTGACAACCAAAATCCATTAGCTTGAAGCATCGCTTTTCAGCTGCTTTTCTCGCCATTTCATCACATCTTTCATTCTGCTCAATTCCAGAATGTCCCTGAATATGATAAACCTTTACATTGTGATTATGTATCAATACTGCCAGCTGCTTCCATAAATCAGTATCCCTTAAACGCCCATTGTTAAACTTACATGTTTCCCAGACCTTTAACTTTTCTGTAATCTGATACTTTAAAACTTTGCTATCAGTATATAGTCTTACTTCTTGAGAACCAGTGACCTGCTGAAGCGCTCTAATGATACCAAGAAGTTCCATTCTCATGTTTGTTGTTCCAATAAGGCTTCCAGAATCAGTGACCTCACCATATAGTTTTCCATGGGAATCACGAACTTCAATGATATAAGCCCATCCACCATATGCGGTATTTTGATTCTTAATCAGACTTCCGTCAGTATAAATATTTAACATCTTTTACTTCTCCTTTCTCTTTTGTTTTTCTATATTCAAATCTTACCATATTTTGACAATTTTGTCAACACTTTTTCTAAATTTAAAGCGCTGGAAATTTTATCTCCAACGCTTTAAACTTACTTTATTCTGTCACAGTCTCTTCCTCGCTTGTAGATGCTTCAGTGTCACTCTCTGTTGCTTCATTCTCCATTGTTTCATCTAAACTGTTCTCTGATATTGAACTTCCTTCTGTTATAATCTGCATCTATTCTCCATTAAGAGTGTTTTCATTACTTCCAATGTTTTCAACCTCATTTGGTGTTTGAATATATAATTCATAACTAGAACTTACAATATCCTGCTGGTGTGCGTACCATGTATCTCTGCTCAAGTAAGTAGTTGTCTCAAGAACATAATTATCTCCACCTTGTTCAACCTCTCCAATGTGTAACCTTACATTCTCCTTAGATAATCCAGGTCCACCATCTGCTCCAATTAAACCTGTAGTCCCATCTGCATAAACTAACTCACCATCTTCAACTGAGTATGATTCCACTTTATACTGAGCTTCAACTGTTAGAACATCAGGTGTAACTGCGCTCCAGTGTAGATTGATTAAAGCAAGTAATGCTAAACATAAACTTATCCCTGCGAAGTCACCAAACCTTACCTTGTTAGTAGTAGAATATTTATAAATTACTGCATACATATTCGTAAATGCTCCCATGATTAGCACCACTAGAAGTGTACCAAGGCTATTTTCACTGTTAACTAACTCTACAAGATATAGTACAAAACTAATAAGTGTTATAATTCCAAATAGGAATACTGCAAATCTGAAGTTGTTTATACTATTTGATTGTTCTTTCTTGTTCTTTTTAAACTCTTCTACAATTCCCTTGGAAGTTCTAGCTTCACTCTGATTATCTTTTTCTTCACTAGCCTTTTTCATGTCCTTGCTTTCCATCTTTTATCTCCTTTATCAAACCGTAACTTGCATATATTATGATTATAACATAAAACACAATTATTATCATAATTTCTTCTCTGCTTAATACATAAAGCACAATTCCTATTATGCTATCTTGTGTTACTACCCATGTATCTACTTCATCTAGGTTATCCCCTTTTGTTCTATAAACCTCTTGCCCATCTCTAAATGTTTTTTCAACTATTCTGTGAACAATCATTTTTCCCTGATTATTCTTAAATGCTATGATGTCCCCTTCTTTTAATTCTTTTGATTTTTTAACTACTACATAGTCCCCATATTGTAGTGTAGGTTCCATGCTATTAGAACCTACACTACCTATAAACCATTCTCCATCTATTCCAATAGCTTCTACAAAAATTGCAAATGCTATTACCAACGCTACTATGCTAGGAGTTATCTTGATTGCTCTCATTGCATTGTGACACCACACTTGTAAATGCTTCGATTAAATCTGGATTGTATCCGCAATTCGTAACACCCTTTATAAACTCATTAGGCTTACTATAATCTTCTGGGACTAACCGTAAAGATTCTAATAAGAATGGGCTGGTTGTCCTGCATGTCTCTATTGTTAGACTACTCTTTGCTCTTGTACATCCTACATAGAATAACCTTCTTTCTTCATTGATATAATCATCAATCTCTGAAGATGTTACTCCATTTGAGCCTACTTTTGCTGAGCTTAAACTGACTAATGCATCTTTAATTTTTTTCTTGTTTGGAAATCCAATAAAGTCTACTGCAAATAAAATCACTGCATCCCATTCTCTTCCCTTAGAGCTATGCACAGTTGAAATAGTTATCTTATCTCCTGGCACATCCATTGAACCTGATTCAAACTGCTCCATAATACGCCAGAAATCTTTTGCTCTGCTTAAACCCATTTTCTTGACTACTTCTGCTGTATATCTAATGGCTCCTTTTACTACCCTTTGTACATCTTCATTTTTATAAAGATATTCAAATGTTTTACTCATGTAAATATACAGTAAACTTTCTACCTTCTCTTCATAACTAGTCCTCATCAATGCATTATGAATCTCTTTCAACTCATCCATGTTCTTTGACTTAATCTTATCATATGCATTGTTACGAATCAAAGTCTTTACCCTTGAATCCAAATCAACTGAACTGTCTTTATTAAACAAT
>ERZ1643251.1846-NODE-1846-length-22967-cov-12.057830_pt1 | contig 22967 bp, 24 predicted proteins | sample MGYA00579261_ERZ1643251 | MGnify/ENA primary metagenome ERZ1643251 (study PRJEB29033, sample SAMEA4952267) | chicken gut metagenome | biome: Broiler Chicken; feature: Gastrointestinal Tract; material: Caecum | place: Ireland | collected 2018 | study: Broiler... | reverse complement strand
AATTCCGTTAGGAATTCTTATGAAAAATGAGCATCATTTTTCATTTTTCTTGAAACTGTACAGAACAAAATGCACTATGCCACTCATGGTAATACAGCTGCTGAAGTTATATTTTATAGGGTTGACTCTAATAAGGAAAATTTAGGACTTACTAATTTTAAAGGCGACTATCCAACAAGAGATGAAACAGAAATAGCTAAAAATTATTTAACTGAAGAAGAATTAAATATTTTAAATAGAATGGTATCTGCTTATTTAGATGTTGCTGAAATTAATGCTTTAAAAAGAAAAGCGATGACAATGCAAGATTGGATAAAAGAGTTAGATAGTTTTTTAACTATGACTCATAATGATATTTTGAGAACAAAGGGTATAATATCTCGTGAACAAGCCCTAAAAAAAGCTCATGAAGAATATGATAAATACATGAAAACTCATTTGACACAAGCTGAGCAAGATTATCTTGATGTTTTAAATAAAGAGATTAGGGAAATTGATATGTGAGGTTATATCAAATTTTCTATGTTTAATTCAGTGTTTTGATAGAATTATAAAAAACAGAATGACTTTCTTTTTGAGGAGGTCTTTTTTTCTCTTTAAAATGATGTTAAAATAGTTATATGTGGTGGTATTGTGAAAAGATTATTAGCTTTAGTGAAAGATCCTTCGATAAAGGTTAAGAGTACAATTACTGATTTTCTTGCTCCACAGAGAGTCTGGTTGAATATAGATGAACGAGCAAAGATATTGGTAAGTAAAAAGGAAATATTGAAAAGTGATCCTTTATTTTCTTTAGATAATAAGATTTATTATAGTCCAATTAGTGGCAAGATTAAGAATATCGATAAGAGATTAAATGAAGAGGGTAAGGAAAGCCTTTTTTTGCAAGTTTTAAATGATTATCAGGAGAGTGATCATTATGCTGGGGTTGATTTTACCACAACGATCATTGAGCCGACTTTGCAGAAAAAAATATTGAATTATGAAGGATATGATTGGAATAAAATTAAAGGAAAGAAATCGTTAGTTTTGAATGGTATAGAAGATGAAGTTTATTTAGCAAATCGTCCTTTTTTACATAAGTATTATCATAATGAGATTTTACTTATGTTAGATGCTATTGCGCATACTTTTGGTATTTCGGTTAGTAGGATTTGTGTTAAGGAAAATGATCGTGAAAGTATTGAAGCTTTTCAAACAGTTCTGAGTACTTATCCAAATATGGAACTGGTTATTTTGCCTGATGTTTATCCAATTGGCAATGATGTTGTTTTAAAAAAGTATCTACATTTAAGTGAAGAGGATGGAGTTGTAACAACAGAAGAAATTTTTGATTTGTATCATGAGATTATTAAGGCTAGACGTAAGGATTTTATTTTTGTGACTTTAACGGGCGATGCTATTTCTAATCCTCAAGTTGTTCGTGTTAAAATTGGAACGGAGTTGCAGGAGATTGTTCAGGAAGTTTTGAAATTTCAAAGAGATGATTATGAGGTTTATGTAAATGGACTTATGTGTGGTATAAAAAGTCAGATGGATCGAATTATTTTAGATGAGCATGTTCGAGCTGTGTATTTTATGAAACCAATTGTTTGTGAAACAAAACAATGTGAGGGTTGTGGAAAGTGCAATTTAGTTTGTCCAATGGGTTGTAAACCTTATCAGGCTTTACTTACTAAGGGAAAAAAAGGATGCACAAATTGTATTCATTGTGGACTTTGTACTTTTATTTGTCCGAGTTATATTGATTTAGCAAAAGTTATGGTAGGTGATCAGGATGAATAAGCATACCTATTTACATTTTAAGGATAAACGTAGTTTTTATGAGCTTGGAATATGTTTAGGGTTGGTTTTGCTTTGGGCTTATGGCTTTTATAAGAATGGTTTAACCTATGTTTTTTTAGGAAAATTATCTTTGTTTTCCTCTTTAAGATATATTGCTTATCCATTGATTAGTTTAGCTTTGTTTGCAGGATATAGTCTATTTAAGAAGCAAAAACTTTCTTTGAACATGGTGATTGAAGCGTTAATTTGCAGTCTTTTAATTCCTCCCCAGTTTCCTTTATGGCTTTTTTTCTTTGTTGTAGGATTATATGTTGTTTTAAAAAATATTTTGATTAAGTATATGCCTCATTTTTCTTTTCTTGCTTTGTATGCAAGTTTAGTTTTTGTGCTAACGCAAGTATGTTCCATAACTTATTATAACGTTATTGAACAGTCTATACCATTTTTATATGGTACGCTTGACATATTTATGGGGCGAGGAATAGGGAATTATGGAACGACGAGTATTTTTTTACTTTTAATCTTATATGGTTTTTCGGCTACGAATTTTTATTATAAAAGAGAGCTTCCTATTTATATTCTTGCATCTTATTTAGTTATTTCTTGTCTTTATTTTTTAGGGACTGGAACACCGATATCTTTTGCTTTTCTTTTTAATAATTCTTTGTTTTTTGGAGCGATTGTCTTTTTTCTGAATAATTCTATTTCACCAGTGCAAAGAAAGATGCAAATTTTGTTTGGATGCGCTATTGGAATATTAAGTTTCCTTTTTACACTTAGTCATTTTCCAGAAGGAGCTTATTTAGCTATATTGATTGTAAATGTTTGTTATAATTTATATTATTATCTTTTTTTTAAGAAACATATTTTATGCAAATAATGTCAAAAATGTGTAAAATTTTGAAGAAAATCGTCAAATTTGATGATTTTTTTTCATTTTAAAAAAGGAAATCGCGATTTTATCGGGAATATATATTATTAGGGAGGATGAAAAATGCCAAGATTATCTCAAGAAACAATAAATGAGATAAGACAAAAGGCAGATATCGTTGATATTGTTAAAGAATATATTCCGCTTACGCAGAAGGGGAAGAATTACTTTGGAGTTTGCCCATTTCATCAGGATCATTCACCAAGTATGAGTGTTTCCAGAGAAAGACAGCTTTTTAAATGTTTTTCTTGTGGAATGGCCGGGAACGTTTTTAAGTTTGTTAGTGAATATGAGAATATTTCGTATTTAGAAGCTGTGGCCAAGGTTGCTGAAAAAGTGGGAATGCCTATAACTATTACCAAAACTTATACACCAGTTCAAAAGTATCAAGAAGAATATGAACTTATGAATTTGGCGAGTTTATTTTATGAAAATAATTTAAATACTGAGAAAGGTTTGCCTGCCAAAAGTTATTTAAAAAAACGGGGTTTAAATGACGAGATGATTAAGGATTTTAATATTGGTCTTTCTTTTGCAAATAATTCTTTGTTTGAGTTTTTTCAAAAGAAAAATATTAGTCCTGCTAAGTTAGTTGAATTAGGGTTATTAAATCAAGTTGATTTAAATTACCAGGATGTCTTTCGTAATCGTATTTTATTTCCTATTCATAATGATGAGGGTAGAGTTGTTGGTTTTACAGGGCGAGTATATGAAAACGATAGTACGCCAAAATATTTAAATAGTCGTGAAACAAAGTTGTTCCGTAAAGGTAATATTTTATTTAATTATCATCGTGCTCGTGATGCTGTTCGGTTAGCTAAGAGAGTTATTTTAGTTGAAGGTAATATGGACGCGATTCGTATGTATGCAAGTGGTTTTAAAAATACTATTGCCTTAATGGGAACAAGTTTGACACATGATCAAATTGTCTTATTAAAAAAGCTTAGAGTACCAGTAATTTTGATGTTAGATAATGATAGCGCAGGGGAACTTGCTACTTATCAAGTTGGTCTTGAGTTAGAAAAAGAGGAATTTGAACTTGAAGTTGTAAGGTTAAGTGGAAAAAAAGATCCGGATGAATATATTGTTACTTATGGTATAGAGGCTATGCAGGAAAATATTGATCATCCACTTTCTTTTCTGGAGTTTAAATTAAATTTTCTTAAAAAGAATAAAAATCTTCAGGATACGAATGATCTTGCAAATTATGTAAAAGAAGTTTTAAAAACCTTGGAGGGTAAAGATGCGATTACCATTGACATAACATTGAATAAGTTAGTTCAGGAATATAATCTTTCTTATGATGTTTTAAAGGAAGAAATTAAGGAAAAAGTGCCCGTAAGGCAAAAAGAAACTTCAAAGCCAGTCGTTGTCAAGCGAAAGAATGCTTATGTTTCTAGTGCTGAACATATTTTGTATTATATGATGAATGATGCAAAGTATATTAAAATGTATCAGAATCGCTTAGGTTATTTTAAAGAGGAAGTTTATAGGGGGATTGCTAATGAAATTATTTATTATTATGAACAAAATAAGAATATAGAGCTGGCTGATTTTTTAAGTTATGTTGAGATTTCACCTCTTAAAGAAGCAATGAGTGCTATTATTCAAGGTATAAATGATGAAGAAATTGGTGAAACTAAGATGGAGGATTATATCTTTCATATTAAGATGAAACTTTGGGAAGATAAAGTTAAGGAATTAAAAGAGTCACAAAAAAAGGAAACAGATATACATAAAAAAGGATTGATAGGGGAAGACATTGTGAATTTAAAAAAGAAAATTCAAGAATTAAAGGAAGAAAGAAGTGTTAAAAATGACTAAGTTTGAGATGAAAAAAAATGAGTTATTAGAAAAGGGTAAAAAAGAAGGTTATTTGCTTATTAGTGAAGTAGGAGAAATTGCTAAGGAATGTCATGTTACCAAAGAAGAGGTACTTCAGTTTCAAAAAGAAATTCTTGATGCTAAGATTGAACTTGTAGAAGTAGCTCCTTTGCATAAGAAGGTTTCTCCGGTAAAATTAAAAGAGATTAAGTCTTTTGAAGAACGTAAAGAAGAACTTATTAAAAAAGGAAAAGAAAATAGTAAGGTCACATATGAAGAACTTGCTTCAGCTCTTAAGGGGCTTGAGGTTGATAATGATTCTTTAGATGATTTGTATAATGCTTTGATTGAAAATGAAATTGCTATTGTTGGAGAAGATGACGAGGATGCATCTGATCCAAAGAAGATGGATGAGCCTATTATTTTAGATGATGCGGAAATTACGAAAGATATTAATATTAATGATCCAGTTCGGATGTATTTAAAGGAGATTGGACGCATTTCTTTGTTGACACCTGATGAAGAGATTGATCTTTCTAAACGAGTTGCTAATGGTGATGAAGAAGCTAAAAATAAGTTAGCAGAGTCTAATTTGAGATTGGTTGTTTCAATTGCTAAAAGATATGTAGGTAGAGGATTGCTTTTCTTGGATTTAATTCAAGAAGGTAATATTGGGCTTATGAAGGCTGTAGATAAGTTTGATTATGATAAAGGATACAAATTTTCTACTTATGCAACTTGGTGGATTCGTCAGGCTATTACAAGAGCTTTAGCTGATCAAGCTAGAACGATTCGTGTGCCTGTGCATATGGTTGAAACTATTAATAAAATGGCTCGTATTCAACGTCAATTAACACTTGAACTCAATCGTGAACCAACTGAGGAAGAGTTAGCTAAGAAGATGGGGATTTCTGTGGAAAAGGTGAGAGATGTGATTAAGATTAGTCAAGATCCTGTTTCTTTGGAAACACCTATTGGTGAAGAGGATGATTCTCATTTAGGAGATTTTGTTAAAGACATTAATATGATGACTCCAGAAGAATATGCAACAAATGAGATATTAAAAGAAGAAATTAAAGCGGTTTTAGAAACGCTTCAAGAAAGAGAACAAGAAGTTTTAGAGTTGCGATTTGGTCTTATTGATGGAACTAGTCATACTTTGGAAGAGGTTGGTAAGAAGTTTAATGTTACTCGTGAACGTATTCGTCAGATTGAAGCCAAGGCACTTCGTAAGTTAAGACATCCATCACGGGCTAAAAAGCTTAAGGATTTTATGACGGATTAATGAAACAGAAGAGATTGCAAGCTATATGTGCTTATTTGAATGTTCAAGATAAAATTATTGATGTTGGGTGTGATCATGCTTATGTGGCTATTTGGATGGCCCGTCTTGGAACACAGCAGATTTTAGCAACGGATATTCATGAAGAGGCATTAAATATGGCTCGGAAAAATATACAAAAAAAGGGTTTAGAAAATAAAATTGCTTTACAATTAGGGGACGGCTTGGAAGATATTTCCGTAGATGAGTATGATACTTTGGTGATTGCTGGAATGGGAACTTCAACGATTATACATATTTTAGCTGATTCTATGAAGTTGAAAACGATAAAAAAAATCATTATTCAATCAAATAATGATTTGGATATTCTTCGGACATTTATGGAAAATCGTGCTTATACGTTAAGTGATGAGACAGTTGTGGAAGAAAAGAAGCATTTTTACGTTGTTATGAAATATGTTCCGGGGATTCAAAAACTATCTTTAGAGGAAAGATATTTTGGATTATTTAAGAAAGAAAATGAAAAATATTATTTGTATTTAGAAGAAAAATATAATTGTCTTTTAAAGAAAGTAAAAGATAAAGATAAACAATCTTATCAGAAAATAGAAAAAGAGAAGAATTTACTTTCACATTATATTCAAGCTTTATAAGAAGAACACAGGATTATTGGTGGAAACAATAGTTGGTTGTTCTTCTTTTATTGTGGTTGTTTTTTCTTTATTTGATGAGGCTACATTGTCATTTTGAGATGTATTGCTTGTACTAGGGGTGCTAAGTATTCCTTTGGCAATTTTAAAAGCATTTCTAGCATTACTAATCATTGGTTTGGCTTGCATATAAAGGGGAATAATTTGATTAGCTACGTTTAATGTTTTGCTTACACCACCAATTACTTTAGATAAAGTTAATCCACTTCGAACAGGACTAGGGAACAATATACCACCTTCTTTAATATATTTTATGAAAAAAAGAAAAATATTTGTCTAAAAAAAGGAAATTGCTTTTAAAACCGGTATATATAGGTAGGAAGGGAAACTTCCGTAGAAAGGAGGAGCCGGTGGATAGAGTATTTGAATTTTTTGATAGTAAAAAAATTTTGGGTGGGTTTGTTGTTCTTGGTGTTTTAGTTGTTGTTTTCTTTCTTTTATATGTTAATGAAGTAACTGCCGAAGAAGCCTTTACTTGTCCATCTACAGAGAATTTGGTTTCTGATACGCCTTCTCAGGTTATTGTAGATGTCAAAGGAGCAGTGGCGCAACCAGGTGTTTATCGTTTAGACGTTGGAAGTATTGTTGAAGATGCCATAGTTTTGGCTGGAGGGTTACTTGAAAGTGCCGACACAAGTAATTTGAATTTAAGTAAGCAACTTACTAATGAGATGGTCATCACGGTGTTTACACACGAGGAAGTACTGGCTATGGATTTAGAAAAAGAACCGGTAACGGAAGATGATGAGACCACTCAAACAGGACTAATATCTATTAATACAGCAACAATTGAGGAACTTATGACATTGCCTGGAATAGGCGAATCTAAGGCTCAAATGATTATTGAATATCGAGAGACTTGTGGTAATTTTACAAAAACTGAAGACTTAATGAATATCAGTGGTATTGGAGAATCCGTTTATGAAAAACTTTTACCATATATCACTTTGTAAATGGATTTTAATCTTTTCTTTCCTTTGGGCAACAGGAAGAGTTTTCTTTGCTAGTCTTACTATTGAAGAAAGTGCTTTTGATGGAACAGAGAGCATTTTAATGGGAGAAGTGGTCGATTATGAGATAGACGGAGATAAGCTTTCTTTTACTTTAAGGGATAAAGAAAAAGTTATTGGTACTTATTTTATAAAAACAGAAGAAGAAAAAGAGAGTTTGAGTGATGATTTTGGGTATGGAAAAGTCATACGAGTCACTGGAACGTTAAAGCAACCTTTAGAAAACGCTTTACCTAATACGTTTAATTATCGGAAGTATTTGTATTATCAGCATATTCATTATCTTTTTGAAGCAGAAAGTATTCAAGTAGTTCAAGAAGAGGTTTTGCCATATCAAATAAAAAATAAGGTGGCCAATTATTTAAAAGAACTTGAACATTCGGAATACTTTCTGGCTTTTCTCTTCGGTGATACAAGTATGCTTGATATGTCTTTAAGTAGACAAAATGGTATTAGTCATTTATTTGCTGTGTCAGGTATGCATATTTCTCTATTTGTATGGATGCTAACTAAGTTAGTTCGCAAGCAGGGCTTGGTCGGCCAACTCATCACTTTTTTCTTTTTATCCTTTTATGTATTTATTGTGAATTTTATACCGTCTGTATTGAGAGTTGTGTTGATTTATGAACTGAAACAAGTTAGAAAGTATACAGGCTTAAACTGGACAAATAGAGAAATATGTGTATTTGTCTTTTTCTTAATGCTTATTGTGGAGCCATTTTATTTATATGACATAGGGTTCCAATATTCTTTTTTAATTAGTTTTTGTTTCACATATATAAAGCCAAAGGAAAATAGGTTTGTTAACTTATTTTATTCTAGTCTTGTTGCCTTTATTGTTAGTCTACCTATTACAGCTATTCATTTTTATGAAGTCAATGTTTTTTCCGTTTTGTTTAATCTGTTTTTTATTCCATATGTAACTTATTTGTTTTACCCTGCTTGTTTTGTTGTTCTTCTTTTTCCTTTTTTTATGCCTATATTTTCTTTAATTGTTCGTTTGTTTGAATGGATTAATCAAATATGTGCTTCATTTACAATCGGCCTTATTACTATACCTAAGACGTCTGAGGTCATATGGGCTATTTATGGTTTTGTTTGTTTTATGTTTATTCGAAAATCAAAGAGGCTAAAAGTAAGCCTTGTCTTGTTGATTTCTTTGCTTATGTTAATCAAGATATGGCCGAAGTTTTCAAATAATAGTTTTGTTTATTTTTTGGATGTAGGGCAGGGGGACGCGGCGCTTTTTATAGCACCTCATCAAAAAGAGGTTATTTTAATTGATACAGGAGGATATATTACTTATCCTAAAGAGTCGTGGGCTGTTTCAAAAAAGAGTACGACTCAAGCTGAAACTATCATTACTTTTTTGCATTCGATTGGAATAAATAAAATTAATACACTTGTTCTTACACATGGGGATTACGATCATATTGGCAATGCTTTAGAATTACTGAAACTACTATCTGTTGATAAAATTATTCTCAATCAAAATGAAGATACCTATTTAGAGGCAGAAATTAAAAGGTTATATCCTGAAAAAATTGATTCAAAGCTATCTTCTTCTTTTTTTCAAATTCAAGAATATACGCAGGAAAGTGAGGACGAGAATGATGCTAGTTTAGTTTATCGAATAACAAGTAAATCTGTTTCTTTTTTGATGATGGGAGACGTTAGTCAAACCGTTGAGAAAAAGATTACTTCATTGGTTTATCCTAGCAATATCATTAAGCTTGGGCATCACGGCTCTTATACAAGTAGCAATGTAAGTTTTCTAGCCCATGTGCATCCAGATTTGGCAATTATCAGTGCCGGGCGAGATAATAGGTATCATCATCCGAGCCAAGCTACTTTAGATACGTTAAGTAGTTTAGAAATACCTTATTTTAATACAGCTGAAGTTAATACGGTTTTCTTTGTTCTTTATCCTAATGGACAATATTTAGTTTATTATTGAATAGAAATAGGAGAAGACGATAAATATTTTACTATTACAGGATGTATCTTTACTAAAGAAGAATATATGAATTCAATGAAAATTATAAAATTGTTAAAAAATAAGTATTGGGAAAATGGTATGTTTTATGATAGCAAGTTAAAGCACAAGAAGGCAGTATGCTTTCATTTACGCGATATAAGAAAACATAATAATTGTTTTAATGATAGTATTATAAATTATATTGAGTTTATGACTGATTTAACGAATACCATGAAGAATAGTATTATATATGAAATTCATGCTTATAAATCGCCATAGGATAAAATTCCGTTTAAGAAAATAAAATGAATTTGGACGGGTTAATCGGAATTGTAAGGCCAAACGAAACATCCATATTTAAATGTTCGACTTGTGTTTTAATTAACAGATTGAGTTTTCCATTGCAGTTCTTTTCATTTCTTTGTACAATAGTACTAGATGAGGGATATTATGGAAGTATTATTGATTGAAAGTGATTCAAGAGTTTTAATTGATGAAAAGTTACAGGAAGTTATTCCAGAAAATGCCGAGAAAATTACGTATTCTTATCCAGAGACGAGTATAGAAGAGATTTTGCAAGAGGCTACTTTTGTCGCGATGTTTCAGGAAGAAAAGTATGTTGTTGTGCGTAACGCATGTTTTTTTGGAAAGACTAAATTATCGGATAAAGAAAGTAAGATTTTGACCGAATATTTTATGCATCCTAATCCAGAGACGACTTTAATATTTATTACGTATGAACCTGTAGATAAGAGAAAAGGAATTACTTCTTTATTAGTGGATAGTAATAATTATGTTTCTTTATATGCACCTAAAAATTATGAGCTTTTACAGACTATTACAAAAAAAATGGCTAGATATCAAGTTAAAGAGGAAACAGTGAAATATATTATTGAGGCTTGTTTAAATAATTATGATATTATAATGAACGAGATAGATAAGCTGTCTTTGTATTATAAAGATAAAGATTTTTTGCCTTTAAAAGAAATTCGGAAGATTATTCCTTCTAATATTAATGAAAATGTGTTTAAGTTTGTTGATGCTGTGGTAGCCAAAGATGCTTTTACAGCAATTCGCTTGTTTGAAGATTTTCTGACGATTAAAACGGATCCGATTAATCTTATTCATCTTGTGGGTAGGGAATATCGGCATATGTATTATTATAAATTGTTTGAGAGTAAGTATTATTCGGCAAAGTCAATTGCTTCAGAATTAAAGCTTGCTGATTGGCAAGTAAAAAAACTTCAAAAGGAAGCTAGTCAATATCATGTGGATGATTTAAAAGAAATTTTGGTCTCTCTTTCTAAGTTGGATTATCAGATTAAAAGTGGTAATCAAGATAAGACCGTAGCTTTTTATGCTTTTTTAGTTAAAACGTTTGAGTATTAATTTTGTAACCAAACTGTAATGATTTCGCTATGATGGGCGGTTCTTATTGGAACTCCCCATTCACCATAGCCACTGGAAACGATTGCATCTTTGTTTCCATATTGGTAGTGGCCATATTCTAAAAAATAGTTTGCTGGCCAAATTTGACCACCATGGGTGTGTCCAGATAGACTGATATCTATAATGGAATTTTCTAGTTCACTTTTGATAGTTGGGCGGTGTTCTAAAAGAATAATAGGGTACTCTTCATTTAATTCTTTGGTTAGGGTGCTTAAGCTTTGGGCATCTTTGTTGATGCGGTCTTTACGACCAATGAGATAAAATTGATTGTTTATAAGGATTGCTTCATCTTCTAGGATAGTTACATTTGCTTTTTCGTAGAATGTTTTTGATTCTGTGGTTAAGGGATCATGATTTCCTTCGATGTAGTAAAGACCGTATTTAGTTTTGATATTGCTTAAAATGGTTAGTAGGTTTTCGTGATCTTTTGGGGTGCTCCATTCATCTAATATGTCTCCGCCGAGAATAAACACATCATAATTTTGGTTATTGATTATCGTTTTTAAGGTTTCTAATTGATGGTTAATGTAGGGGGTTCCAAGATGAATGTCACTGATAAAACCTATTTTGATTGGAGTAGTTATTTTCTTTTCGGTATGGACGGTGTAAGTTGTTATGACTGGATTTTGCGTATTTATTATGCCATAACACGTGATGAGAAGGGCAAGGCTTATGATGAGAATTTCATGAAGGTTTAGTTTTCGAAGGAATTTTTTTTCTTTTTTTAAGTGGTTAGTACAAAAAAGAAGAAAATCATATATAAGATGAAAAAAGGTAAAATAAATAAGAAAGCCAGTAACAGGAGTACGGAACAAAATGGTTATGGTAGTAAAAATTGCTAGAGTGCTCCATGCAGCTTTCTTTTGTATTTTTGTTTTTAATGGAAAAAAGTTGATAAAAGTTTTGCCAAAATACCAAATAAAAAAAGCAATTAAACATGCGAAGGGAATAAACCAATGTAAATAGTTCATAGACATTTCTTCTTTCTTATTCTATTATAACAGAGGTTTGGAAAGAAAAGATATGACAATTTTGTTAAAGTTTGTCGATTAAAAAAATCCTCTTTTTAAAGTTTAGAGGATTTAAACATATTCTTTTAGTTTTTCGGTATTTTTAAAATTTAATTTGGCTAGATCATTTAGAATTTCTTTGCCATGGGTTTTAACGAGTAGAGCCGCCTGTTTATCTACTTCAACTGAAGCTCCTTTAAGCAGTTCGACACCAACTTTTTCGCTTAATTCTTTCATTTTTTTCAAGAAGATGTACCGACTAATACAACTTGCTACGGCTACAGATGCACAGACACTTTCAGCCTTGGTCATAAAGGTAATATCGTTTACTTTTTCGCGAGCTTCATAAATATATTCAAAGTATTTACGAGGGTTTACAAATTGATCTAAAACAATTTTATCGTATTCTGGTTGTCTTTTTTTCATTTCAACTAAAACTTTATTGTGTAAAATTGCTTTAATTTTATTCATATTATAGCCTTCGGCTTGATATTTATTGTAAGCATTATTGTTTAAAATATAGGTGCAATGGTCGAATTCTTTAATTAGAAAAGGGGCAATTTCAATAATTTTATCATCCGTAAGCTTTTTAGAATCTTTGACACCTAATTGTTCTATACGGGCAATGTCTTCTTTACGAACATAAGCTGCGGTAACGACAATTGGTCCAAAGTAGTCACCTGTTCCTACTTCATCTGAACCAAGAGTGGTTTGATTATAAAGTGTTTCACGGATCATTTTTTCTTTGTTTTGTTTATCGCTCGAAGCATTAATATTGATTACATTGCCGGTAAGTTTTTTTTCAATTTCTTTCCACATGTTCGCGTCAATGTCAGCAGATATACCTTGGAACATAGCTTTGCCTGATTCATAAAGCGTTATGATTGTTCCTGCTTCATCGGCTTGAAATAAAGCGTAAGGAGGAGTTTTATCTCTTTTTTTATCTTTATAATATTCGACCATTTTTTCTTTTAATTTGTCGCTTACTTTGAATACTATTGTCATATTTTTCACCAAGAACATTGTATCAAAAAAGCCGAGTGTAGTCTATACTAATAATTTAAAACAGAAAATTAAATACATTTTAAACTTTTCATTTTGAGATGATTATATTATAATGGAAGTGGAATAGGAGAGTGTTTATGGCAGGTATAATTGATATTATTATTGTGCTTTTTTTGCTCATGGGAGCAGTTGTAGGATTTAAGCGTGGGGTTATTAAAAGTGCGACGATGTTTATTGGAGCGATCGTTGTTATTTTCTTATCTTTTGCGTTAAAGAATCCGGTTTCAAAATTGTTGTATTCTTTTTGTCCCTTCTTTAATTTTGCAGGAGATTTTGAAGGGTTAACGGTACTCAATATTATTATATATGAGGCGATTGCTTTTGTTCTTGTCTATGTTATATTAATGAGTATTTTACAGATTTTGATTAAAATTACGGGAGGAATTGAGACCCTTTTGAATTTTACTATTGTGCTTGGGATTCCTTCAAAGTTATTGGGAGCTTTATTTGGACTACTTGAATCGTATCTTTTTGTATTTGTAGCTTTGTTTTTATTAAGTCAGATTCCAACGACGAATGAATGGATTACGGAAGCTAAGTTAGGTAATGGTATTTTGGAATCTAGTCCTGTTTTGTCTGATTTAACGGAAGAATACTATGTAGCGTTCCAAGAGATTATTAGTATTAAAGATCAAAACCTTCAGGATAAAGATGAATATAATCGTCAATGTTTGGATATTCTATTAAAGTATGGTATAGTTAAAAAGGATGCAGTGGAAGAATTAATTGATAATGGTAAATTAAATGTTCCTGGAGCATCAGATATTTTAGAAAAGTATGAATAGGAGGATATAAATGATTAAATATTTAAAAGATGAAAAGTTTGAAGATGAAATTAAAGATGGGGTTGTCCTTGTAGATTTTTATGCGGATTGGTGTGGACCTTGTCAAAGAATGGGCCGTATTTTAGAGGAAATGGATAATGAGAAGATTTTAAAGATTAATACGGATGAACATCAAGAGTTAGCTGTTTCTTTTGGTGTCATGTCTATTCCAACGATGATTTTGTTTAAAAATGGGGTAGAAGTTTCTAAAAAAGTAGGTTTAATGAGTAAAGAAGAGCTTACGGAATGGATAAGTTCTAATAAATGAGAGGGAAAACCTCTTTTTTTGTGTTTCGCTTAGTTTTTCAATTAACAAATTGAAATTTTTAGAAGTTTTTTACTTGTTCAACGTAAAGATATTTGTTACAATAAGAGTGCTTTCATAAAAGCAAATAAACATGTACTGGGGATTGTCTTTTTCAAGTGCTCACGGCGTTGAGTGAGAAAGGTGAGTAGATCCAGACAGAAGATTAACGAAGGAGGATGTTTTTATGAGCGTAGTTTCTAAGAATGTATTATTAGAAGCAGGTGTTCATTTTGGACATCAAACAAAAAGATGGAATCCAAAAATGAAACCATATATTTATGGAGCTAGAGATGATATTTATATTATCGATCTAGATAAGACTGTTGAGGGAATGGAAGTAGCTTATGCTGAGATGAAGTCTATTGCTGAAAACGGTGGAACGTTCTTATTTGTAGGAACAAAGAAACAAGCTAGTGAAGTTGTTAAGGAAGAAGCTGCTAGAAGTAATTCTTATTATGTTACAGAACGTTGGTTAGGTGGAACACTTACAAATTTCAGAACGATTCGTCGTCGTGTAAATCGTTTAGAAGAAATTGAAAAAATGGAAAAAGACGGTGTGTTCGAAGTTTTACCTAAAAAAGAAGTTATTGGATTAAAGAAAGAGTATGATAAGCTAAATCGTTTATTATCTGGTATTCGCAATATGGTAAAATTGCCTCAAGCAATGATTATTGTTGATTCTAAGAAAGAAATGAATGCTATTCGTGAAGCTCGTAAGCTAAATATTCCAGTATTTGGACTTATTGATACAAATTGTGATCCAGATGATGTTGATTATGTTATTCCAGGTAATGACGATGCTGTTAAAGCTATTAAAGTTGTTCTTGGAGCTTTGAATAATGCAATTTGTGAAGCAAATGGTTTAGAGATGGTTGATTATACTGTTGAGGAACCTACACCAGCTAAAGAAGAAAAGAAAGAGAAGAAAGCTGAAGTAAAAGAAGTTGCTGATAAAAAAGAAGAAGTTAAAGAGGAAGTAAAGGAAGAAACTGTTGATTACAGCGCAATGACTTTAACTGAATTAAAAGCAGTTGCTAAGGAAAAAGGTATTAAGGGTTATTCTTCTATGAAGAAGGATGAATTAATAGAAGAATTAGCAAAATAATAAATAAGAAAGGATTTGAGTTTATGGTAACCGCAGAAATGGTTAAAAATTTAAGAGAAAAAACAGGAGCTGGCATGATGGATTGCAAAAAGGCTCTTGCGGAAACAAATGGAGATATGGCTGCAGCTGAAGATTATTTAAGAGAGAAAGGTATTGCTAAAGCTACAAAAAAGGAAAGTCGTATTGCAGCTGAAGGTTTAGCTAATATTTTTGCTGAAGGAAATAAGGCTGTAATTTTGGAAGTGAATTCAGAGACTGACTTTGTTAGTAAGAATGAAGAGTTCCAAAGTATGATTGAAGAGATTGGTTCATCTTTATTAAAGAGTGATGCTAAAACTTTAGATGAGGCTATGGAGTTACCAGCAAATGAGGGTACGATCAAAGATTTAATTGTGGCTAAGACTGCTAAGATTGGTGAAAAATTATCTTTACGTCGTTTTGAAATTGTAACTCTTTCTGATGATGAATGTTTGGGAACTTATATTCATATGGGAGGAAGAATTGCTAGTTTAGTAGTTTTAAAAGGTGCTAATTCTGAAGTAGCTAAAGATGTTGCTATGCAACAAGCTGCTATGCGTCCTTCTTATGTTTTTGTTTCTGATGTTCCAGAAGAAGTTGTGAATAAGGAAAGAGAAATTCAAAAAGAATTAGCTATGAATGAAGGTAAACCTGCTGATATTGCTGAAAAGATGGTTGATGGTCGTATTAATAAATTCTTTAAAGAGATTTGTTTAACAGAACAAGCTTTCATTAAAGATGGTGGAATTTCTGTAAATACTTATGTTAAGAATAACGGTGGTGAGATTATTAAAGCTATTCGTTATGAAGTTGGCGAAGGCATGGAAAAGAGAAATGATGACTTTGCTCAAGAAGTTATGAATCAAGTTAAAGGAAATTAACAAGAGTAGACACTTTTTTACAAAAGTGTCTTTTTAAAACCTTATTTCCTTGATATAATATCCATAGGAGCGTGTAAATATGAAGGCAGAACGAAAGCCAATGGCTACTTGGCAAAAGATATTTTACTTTATTAGTTTTGTTTTTTTGATTGTTGCTTTTATTTATTTGGGAACAAAGAATTATAATACACCTAAGCGAAGTTTAACGGATCAAGAGAGTTTTACGCAAGAGTACGGTATTTCAGCGAATAATGTTTTTGTCTATAAAAGCGCTTCAGAGGTTTTAGAGACTTTGAATACGGGAACAGCAATTATTTTTATGGCTTTTCCGGAGAATAAGTGGAGCAGTTCTTATGCAGATATGTTAAATGAAGTTGCTTTGAAATTTGGAGTAGAGGAAATCTATTATTATAATTTTAAGAATGATCGAAGTAATAATAATCATTATTATGAAAATATTGTTAATCAACTTGCTGCTTATATTCAAATTCTTGATAATGATGTACAGAATATTTATGCTCCAACAGTTGTCTTTGTGCGAGATGGCGAAATAATTGGTTATGATGATGAAACTTCTATTATGCATGGGGATACAAGTGTAGATGAGTATTGGACACCAGAAAAGAGAAGTCAAAAGATCGTTGATCTTGGTGTTTATTTTCAGAAGTATTTGGAGGGAGTATCTTGAAGAATCAGTTAAAAGAAAAGCTTAATTTAGATGAGAAAACAAGAGAAGTAATTTATTGCGTTCTGGTGGTAGTTGTTATTGTTTTAGTTGCTTTTGGTGATAGAATTGTTTTACGTTTTATTAAGTCTAGTCCTAATCCTAACGATCGTGTTTTTGGTGGTGAGACAAAAGAACCGTATTCAATTTCTTTTTTGGAACAGTTGACTTTAGATGAGGTTATGGAAAAGTTAGAGAGGCAGGAAACTTTTTTGCTTTTGTCTTCAAAAGATGACTGCTATACTTGTGAAAAGTATTTACCTATATTAGAAGTTGGAATTGAAGGAATAAATACACCAGCATATTATATTGATCGAGATTTGTATGATGAGGGTTCTGAAGCTTGGAATGAGTTTATTAGCTTAGATGACAGAATCGTTCAAAATTTTATGTATACGCCTTATTTAATGTATTTTAAAGAAGGAAAGTTTGAAGCAGAGTTAGTTGGAAAAAAAGATCAAGATTTTTTAGAACAGTTTTTCGAAAATAATGGAATATAGAAAGAAGGAATGAGATATGGATACAGAAAAACAGATGGAAAAAGCAGTGGAGGCTTTAGAAAAAAGATTATTAAATATAAGGGCTGGAAGAGCTAATCCGGCTATGGTAAGTGGAATAAATGTTTTGTATTATGGAACACCAACACCTATTCAGAGTTTGGCAAATATTACTGTTCCAGAAGCTAGACAATTATTTATTAAACCTTTTGATCGTAGTGTTTTAAAGGATATGGAACGGGCGATTAATGAGGCTAATTTAGGGATTACACCAGTTAATAATGGTGAGATGATTATTTTAACGATTCCAGAACTTACGGAAGAACGAAGAAAAGAATATGTTAAAGTAGCTAAAGCAGAATGTGAAGAAGCTAAAGTAGCTTTGCGAAATATTAGGCAAGATGCAAATAATGAAATAAGAGCTTTGGAATTACCTGAAGATGAAGAAAAAAGAGAACTTGCTGATATCCAAGAACTTATTAATACTTATAATAAAATTGTCGATGAGAAATACAAAGAGAAGGAAAAAGAATTAATGAGTGTTTAAATACGACAAAATACGGTGAAAACTGTATTTTTTCGCTTGCATACTTAAATTCCTAGTGTTATAATTTATTGTAGTAATTATGAAGGGAGGGATTATGGTATGAATTCCAATAAAGTTATTGTAAAAGATGGCGATATTGATAAGGCGATCAAGAGATTTAAGGTTGTTGTGGCAAAAAGTGGTGTCCCTTCAGAAGTTAAAAAAAGAAAACATTATGAAAAACCAGGGGTAAAGAAAAGAGAAGAAAAGAAGAAAAACATTCGTAATTCAAGAAAACATCGTAGTTATTAAGAGTACATTAAGTTGTATTCTTTTTTGATTCTTGAATCATCTACTTTGTAAAACTATATTAAAAATAATGCTAAATAGCAATATGTATGCTATAATCAATTCAGAAAAGGTTAAAAACAAAGTATCACGAGTAAAGGAGGTAAAAAAATGGAAATAAGTAAAATTAAAAAAGCATTGATTGAACAAAGAAAAATGAATTTATCCGGCAACCTTTATCATAAAACTCAATTAGATTTTGCATATAATACTAATCATATTGAAGGTTCAACTATAACTCCTGATGAAACAGCAAGTATCTATGATACAGGGACAATTTTGACAAGTGGTGATAAAGTTATTGTACTTAAAGATGCTACTGAAACAAAAAACCATTTTACTTTATTTAAGTATATGTTAGATACTATTGATGATAAATTATCTGAAGATATTATAAAAAAGTTTCACTTTATTTTAAAGGATGGAACTTTAACAGATAGTGAAAAAGAATGGGTTAACGTAGGAGAATATAAAAAGAAGAAAAATTTTGTTGGGAATATTACAACCTCTTTACCTAGTAATGTAGCCAGTGATATGAAAGCTTTATTAGAATGGTATGATAAAATTCCTACTAAAACTATTGAAGATATTATCGAATTTCATGTTAGATTTGAGAAAATTCATCCTTTTCAAGATGGAAATGGTCGCGTGGGAAGAATGATCATGTTTAGAGAGTGTTTATATAACGATATAATGCCTTTCTTTATTGAAGATAGAAATAAAGATTTCTATATACGAGGTATTAAAGAATATCAAATTCATAATGAAAAAGGCTATTTAATCGATACTTGTTTAAATAGCCAAGATAATTATGAAAAAATGGTTAAGTATTTTTTAGAAGATAATGATGAGTAGTAGTACTGGATGATTTTGAGGTGAAATTCTGTATTAATATAGTTGGAATTATTTCTGAACAAGAAGAAAATAAGTTAGTTACAAATTGTAACCAACTAAAATTATAGACAAATAGTAATAAAAGTGATATATTTTCATTGATTGGTACTTAGGAAACTTTAGAAGACCTAAGTCAAAATCAAACTTCATTTCTTATATAAAGAGATGGAGTTTTTTAATGTACCAAAATACAATTATAGCCTCATTGAATATAAATGATAGCAGTCGTTGCAATAATGTGTGATATGGTCAAAGCGCTATTGGTGCAATAGAGCATGGCGATTTAATACATTGAAGAAAAAATAGAATATTAAAATAGTCTTCTGTGCTTGAAATTTTCTTTAAAACTTATATAATGATTATAGGAGATGATGAATGTGCAAGAAAAGATAAGTAATGATTTAAAAGAAGCAATGAAAAGTGGGGATAAGTTTAAGTTATCGGTTTTAAGAATGCTTAAGAGTGCTTTACAACTAGAAGCTATTAAAGAAAAGAAAGAACTTTCTGATGAAGAAGTTATGGGAGTAATTAAGAGAAATGTAAAACAAAGAAAGGATTCAATTGCTGAATTTGAAAAATATAATAAACAAGAAGAAATAGTTAATTTAGAAAAGGAAATTGAAATCTTAAAAGCTTATTTACCTGAAGAGTTAAGTGAAGAACAAATTGATGAAGAAATTAGTAAGGTGTTTGAGGAAGTAAAACCTGCTAGTATGAAAGATATGGGTAAAATGATGAAAATGTTAACTGAGAAAATTGGTACTGTGGCAGATATGTCTTTAGTTAGTAAAAAAGTAAAAGATAGATTGATGAATGTAAAATAACTGTAAATTTACTTACAGTTTTTTTTTTGTTATAATGATTATCGTAATAAATACGACAGTTGTTTAAAATAGTGTTGATTGCACCATAATAATGTAGTAGGAGAGATGTTTATGAGAAAGGCAAAAAGAGTTTATTTAGTTATAGGAATTATTGTAGTAATAGGGTTAGTTGTTGGTTTATCTTATGCGTATTGGCAATTAAGTTTTAATCAAGTGGATCCAAATAAAGCAATCACGAATTGTTTAGAGATAGAACTTGTTGAAGAAAGTCCAGAGATTACTATTGAGGATGCCTATCCCATAACTGATGAGGAAGGAAAGCGTTTAGATCCTTTTACGTTTACCATTAAAAACACTTGTGATTCTTTTGTAAGTTATGAAGTTGCTTTAGGAATTGCGGATGGGACAACTTTAGATAGTCAGTATGTCGCAGCTGTACTGGACTATAATCAAATTCAAACATTAAATAATTATGAGGAAGTGACCTTAAACGGTTATCAAGAAGGACGGTTACTGCAAAAAGGAAGTTTATCTGGAGAAGATGAAGTAACCTATAATTTAAGACTATGGCTTGATTATGATACACCATATCAAGAAGATATTATGAGTACATCTTTTCTTTCCCAAATTGTTGTTACGGCAGGAGTAGGAGTGTATTCTCCAGTTGATCAAGGATTCACTACTATAGCTGATGCGATTCTTGTCAATGAATATCAATCAACAAGTGTTGAAGATGCTAAAGCAAAAATTGCTTCGAAACAAGAGGTGGATTTTACCAAAACGGCACCAATTATTGATTGGCAAGAGAGTCATGCTCAGACAACTGCAGAAACAACGGCAACTATGCCACATCCGGATTTGGTAGGTAATGGAGAGGATTATACGAAGAATTTAACCTCTACTAATGTTTTAGTTAGAATTGGCACGGAATATGAATTTGATTCGACAACAGGAAAATATACGTTTACAGAATATCAAAATGTGGATCCAACAACTTTAGATTACAACGGAGAGCAAAATTACTACTATTGTGGTTCTGGTATGAATACAAGTTCAACAGATTTAATCTCAACTTATCAAAACTATTCAGGATGTACAACGATTTATAAACTCACTGGGGCGACAAAAGAAGAAAGCAAAACAACAGGTGCTGGAGGAACAGAAATAAAAACAATGATTTATCGTATGACGGGATATCGTTATACCCAAACCGAACTTGAAAGTGATAAATCTGACAAAGGCTTATATACTATCGAAGATGCGGATGGCACAAGTTATTACTACCGTGGAAGTGTAGCTAATAACTATGTATCCTTTGCAGGATACTACTGGCGAATCATCCGTATCAATGGCGATGGCTCCATTCGATTACTTTATGCTGGGGAAACAGCTGATGCAACAGGCAATAATTTGAATATGAAATTAACCGATAGTAGCTTAGGATATTCAAATCGAACAACGATTCCTTTTAATACTACTCGAACAGATCCAGCATATGTTGGATATATGTATGGAAATACTTTAGGAACATCCTATGAACAAACGAATGCGAATGAAGTTGATTCTAATATTAAGAAATATTTAGATAGTTGGTATAGACAAAATATATTAGATAAAGGATATACAGATTATATAGCTGATTCAGGATTCTGTAACGATCGAAGTTTGTCTACTGTTAATAACAATGGAGATGGAGTAAGTACTAGTGGATATAATACCTATTATGCTGGTTACCAAAGATACTATAATTTGCAAACACCAAGTTTAGTTTGTCCAAATGAGAGTAATGATTTATTTACGACGTCTTCCAGTGACAAGGGAAATAAGAAGCTTACTTATCCGATAGGTCTTATAACAGTTGATGAACTCGCTTTATCCGGATATGCGAACAATTACTTAAATAAATCGGCGTATACCTATTCTTCATCGACTTACTGGACGATGTCTCCGAGCTATTTCGATGTCGGTTATTCGGCGGCGATTGAGCTTACTCTCTATTCGGAAGGTTATGTGGATCAGTGGCGCTGGGTGACGGCCGGCTGGGTTGGTGTTCGCGCGGTGATCAATCTGAAGTCTGATACTCAGATCAGTGGGGGAATTGGAACGGCTAATGACCCTTATACTATTAAGGAGGTTGCTTAAACATGAAGCGTAAGAAAATGTTAACGATTATAGGTATTTTTATTGTTCTTGGTGTCATTATTGGAGCTTCTTATGCGTATTGGTTATTTACCCGCAACCAAACAACGATGAATAAACTTTTAGTTGGGTGTTTTACTCTAAGTTTAAATAACGAACAAAATGATATTAACTTACAAAAGACTTATCCAATATCTGATGAAGAAGGAGCATCACTCGTTCCGTATTCTTTTACTATTACAAATACTTGCGATTTATTCGCGGATTATACGATCAATTTAGAAGTGCTTGAAGAAACTACTTTAGACAGTAAATATATAAGAGTTATGTTAAATAATGAAGCTGTTCAGAATTTAAATGAATATGAAAGTACAACAACAAGTATTGCGGGTTCTTTAGACTCTAAAGTGCTTGCAAAGGGATCATTAGGAAGTGGAGATTCTGCTGATTATACGTTACGATTATGGTTAGATGGAGAAACCGGAGCTTATGATACAGAAGCTATGAATAAAACTTTAGCCACTAAGATTGTTGTGAATGCAAATGTAGGCAGTTATAGTCCAGTCGAACAAGGATATACAACCTTAGCTGATGCGATACTCGCAAATGAGTATCAATCTACACCAGAAATTGCTAAACAAAAGATTAGTGAAAAGCAAGCGGTGGATTTTACTAAGACTGCGCCAATTATTGATTGGCAAGAAAATCATACAGGGACCACTTCATCTCCTACAGCAACTATGCCACATCCAGATTTAGTAGGTACGGGTGGCATAGCAGCTAATTTAACAGCCGAAAACATTTTGGTTAGAGTTGGCACAGAATATGAATTTGAT
>ERZ1643251.1843-NODE-1843-length-22994-cov-6.289071_pt1 | contig 22994 bp, 17 predicted proteins | sample MGYA00579261_ERZ1643251 | MGnify/ENA primary metagenome ERZ1643251 (study PRJEB29033, sample SAMEA4952267) | chicken gut metagenome | biome: Broiler Chicken; feature: Gastrointestinal Tract; material: Caecum | place: Ireland | collected 2018 | study: Broiler... | reverse complement strand
ATATCACCTGCGGTACGCTGCTCAAATATCAAATTCTGCTGGCATTTACCTGTACCCTCAGCGTGACTGGAATGACACTGTTCCTGTCTGCAATCAGTAAAAACCAGATTGTAGCTTTGGTTGCGGCGATGGCAAGTTTTCTTTTTCCCGTCTTGCTGCCGCTCACAGAAGGAAATCCGCTGTTCCGATTGGTCGGGCTTCTGCCAATCTATCATGTATTGGCCGTTTCGCTTCTGTCGGTGGAGCAAATGAGCAACGGTATGTTGTATGCGATATGGGCAATCCCGGCGGCATTGCTCTTTCTGGGAGCTGGTGCAGGTATCTCTCGCCGCGCATTTGCAAAGCACCAGATTTCATAAGCCTTTGCTTTTGCGCATATGAAACAGGGCTTGTTGCCTGGATTTACAGACAACAAGCCCTGTTCAGCATCTAACGTTCTAAACTGATTGTACAGCGTGGTTCTTAAATCAAATCGGTGCCAGCCTGGGCCATAACCTCTTTCAGACGGCCAGTATAGTATCGATAGTTTTCCAGGGAGGTATCCGGTGTGACCTGATGGTCAGCGCCAACGATGTAACCACCTTGACGAACCACCGGCAGAATCCGCTCAAATTCGGCATCAATTGCTGCCGGGCCTTCCTCAATCATCAGCTTATTGAAGCCGCCGATAAATTTCAGGGTAGGGAACTGCTTCCGGACAGCTACAATATCCATGCCTGCGTTAACGTCCATGGGCAGGAAGCCGTCAACACCGGCGGCAATGAAATTGGGGATGATCTTGCAGAAATCGCCGTCGGTGTCCACAAAGGCGTTCTTGACACCGGCCGCCTTGAACTGGGGAATAAGGCGGCGGTAGTAGGCACCAATAAACGCATCGAAGAACTCGCCGGAGATCATGGGGCCATTCTTGCCGCTCAGGTCCTCCATAATATAGATCACGTCGGGCTGCAGCATCTTGACCACCCGCATAAGCTTTGTCTCATAGACTTTGCAGATGTACTCGGCCATGTCGTGGATCATCTCCGGTTCATCGTAGAAGGCGTACATCTGCTCCTCGTCGCCCATAAGCTCTCTGGGCACCCAGAAGAACCCCTCAATGTTGAGGCGGATGGAATAGTCTCCGCGGTCGTGGCCTTCTTTCAGGTGGCCGTAGGCGGCATCAATCTGCTCATCGGAGAAGTACAGCTCCAATTCCTTTTCCGCATGGGCCTTCAGCTTTTCCCAGTCCTCCGGCGTGGAGACCACCGGCTCATAGGGCAAGAACAGGTCGGAGCCTTGAGTGTTGCGGTGGATCAGCTTTTGACCAAAGACGTTCTGGATGATGGTATGTTCTGCCGTCTCCTCCAGGACCTTTTCCTCGAAACGGCGGAAGGGTAACACAAAATGAATGCGGCGCACCGGGTCAAAGCCCAGATATTGCTCATAGTCCATAACGCCGGCGCCCCACTCCACAGGCAGATATTTTTCCGTCTGGTTGGCCTTGTTGCCGGCCAGATCGTTGGTGATATCCTTGGCATTGTCGGCAATCTCTCTGGGCATGCCTTCTCTCTTGTAGCGCTGGGCCGTCAGGGCCCAGGGGTAGAAGGTTTCTTCGATGGCGCCGCGATCGGGCTTGCCAAAGTTCAGAGTCAAAGTCTCGCGTTCACGGTTTGTCATGATATGTTCCCTCCAGTTGATGAGTCAGACAACATAGGATGGCCGAATCCAAAGGACGAGTTCTCCATCTTGCTGTCAATTGAATGGATGCACAATGGGATAATTCACAAAATATCATTTATAAATTTGTGAGAAAGTTTCAATTTTGTGGGAAGTTTAAAAAATACTTGGAATCTCTCTCGATATTTTGTATTGTATACTGGACCGCGGGCTTCTGTCATCAAACAATCCCGCACATTCATTGCCCTATCTTGACATTCTGAGGGGAGCGTCTATGAGCTTTTTGGATTACGTTCTCGATCTGGACGAAGCCTCCGTGTGGAACATCGTCTCCGCCACCACCGAGGCCAGAAACAATCTGCTGTTTATGCAGGAAAGCGGGGATTTTATTGCCCGCCGCGGCTATTACACCACACGGGACGGACAGGGCTCCTATCTCATCAAACTGACCCTAAGCGGCCGGGGCTTGCTGCGCTATGGCGATCAGGAGTACCAGCTGGAGCCGGATGATCTGTTCTTTATTGACTGTAAAAACTGGCAGCACTACGGCACAGAGCCGGAACACGGCGCCTGGAGAGTCCTCTGGGTCTACTTCAACGGCGCTACGGCGGAGTCCTACTATAAACTGTTTCTCCACTACAGCGGCGGTAAAAATGTTCTGACGCTGCCGCCCGGCTCCGCCGTCCACGGTCTGATGCAGGCGTTGCTGCACAGCTACGATGGAGATGGAATTGACCACCTGGAAACAGATATTCGCTGTTCCGGCCTTTTAACACAGCTTTTGACTGCGTGCATTGCCCAGGCGGCCTCTCATCAGGCGGTGACGCTGCCGCCCACCGTGCAGAACATCCGAGCGTATTTGGCGGAGCGTTACCAGCAGAGAATTACGCTGGAGGAGCTGTCGGCCCATTTTTTTCTCAGCCCTTCCTATCTGCAAAAGCTGTTCAAGCGGTATACCAACCAGTCGCCCACAGATTACCTTATCAGCCTGCGCATTGCCAAGGCCAAGGAACTGATCCGCACCACCCAGATGTCTTTCAGCGAGATTGCCTTTTCCGTGGGCATCGAAAGCTATAGTTATTTTATTCGGCTCTTTAAAAAACAGGAGGGCATGACGCCGAAGGAGTATAAGACCATGTGGCCCGGCGTATAAGGCACCGATTTCCAATTGGAACAGAAGCGCCTGTGAGCACTGCCAGACGGCAGCGCCCACAGGCGCTTTTTTTATCCCTGACCGCCGAAGCTGTTGCGGTAGCCCAGGGGAGTGATGCCCTCCTGTTTTTTAAAGAGGTTGATAAAATGGCTGACATTCTGAATGCCCACTTCACAGGCAATCTGGGAAATGGACTGGTCGGTTTGCCGGAGAAGCTCCTTGGCGCGGGTGAGCCGCAGCTGTAGGAGAAACTCATTGGGCGTGTAGCCGATAAAATGCTTGAACTGCTTTTGAAAGTGAAATTTGCTGACGGCGAATTTTTGTGCCAAATCGTCCAGGGTGATACGGTCGCTGTAGTGCTCGGTCAGGTAATCTCTGGCCCGTTCCACACTTTCGGGAATGCCCATCCAGTGGCGCTCCTGCTCCGTGACCCGGATGATCTCCGTCAGCATTTTTGTCAGCAGCGCTGCCGCGTAGAGATCCGTGGTCAATACGCCGCTTTCCGTGTCGTAGAGGGAGAGCAGCTCCCGGAGACACTCCTGTATGTGGTTGTCTGGCGGCATGGTCAATACGGGACTGCGTCGATTCTGAGTCTGAAATAGCTCGTAATACAGATCTGCCGACACGCCGGTGAAGTGGACCCAGAGCACCCGCCAGTTGCCTGCATCGGGATTGGTCCGGTAATACTGGGGCTCTTTGCAGTCAATCCAAAAAATCTGACCGGGTTTGATGGTATGGGTCTGTCCCTGGTAGTCCAACAGGCCCTCACCCGACAGGGTGAATTTGATCAGATAGGAATCCAGGCCCTCCCGCTGCGTATAATATTTTTCGTGGGAGATGAAGTCCCCCAATTCCTGTACATATAGCAGGGATGATTTTGCGTTCTTGCTGGCAGTAACGGTCAGCCATTGGGATGCGGGGTCCAAATCCAGCTGATATAACAATTTCACTTGAGACATGGGATTCTCCTTTTAGCAAGATAGTATAATTATTGCGCAATAATGGGTAGTGCAATTTCTGCGTTTTTTTATATAATAACAGGCACAAGGGAAAAATCAATAATAAATCATCATTTTGCAGAAAGTATTTTGTGTATAACAACTACTTTGTTAAGAAATTACGAAGAAAATGTTTAGATGTTGTTATAAATGCACAAATAGCAAGAAAATGATATAAAGCAACATACTGTTATAAAAGCACGCGAGTTTTCCATATAAAAAACCGGGAGGGGAGAAACATGGAATACGCATTGGAACTAAAGGATATCACAATGTGGTTTCCTGGCGTGCTGGCTCTGGACAAGATGAATCTCCAGGTTCGGCCCGGCGAGGTACATGCGATCTGCGGTGAAAACGGCGCTGGTAAATCGACACTGATGAAGGTTTGCACCGGCGTCCACCAACCTTACAGCGGTGAAATCCGCATGTTCGGAGAACGGCAGGTGTTCAAAAATCCCAATGAGGCGTACCGCAAGGGTATCGCCATCATGTATCAGGAGACCAGCCTTTTTGAAGAAATGACGGTTTTGGAGAATATGTATATTGGCCATGAACCGCATTTGCGCCGTGGACTCTTTTCCGTGATCGACTATGCAGCGGAACGGAAGCAGGCTGCTGAAATTCTGCGGCTGCTGGATACGGATTTGGACCTTAATGAGAAGATCTCTCAATTGGGTATGGCGAAAAAGCAAATGGTGGAGATTGCCAAAGCGCTCACCTTTGACGCGAAAATCCTGATCCTCGACGAGCCTACTGCGTCGCTGACACAGAGGGAAGTGGATGCGCTGTTCGGCGTGATTGAAAAGCTGAAGCAGCAGGGGATTGCCATCGTCTACATCAGCCACCGGCTGGAGGAAATCTTCGCCATGTGCGACCGGGTCACGGTCATCCGCGACGGCTGTTATATCTCCACCAGCAATGTGTGCGATACCAACAAGGATAAACTGGTGGCCGATATGGTAGGCCGCGACATGGGCGCCTATTACCCCAAGAAGCAGATTGAGCTGGGGGAGACGGTGTTCTCCGTGGAGCACTTGAAACAGGAAGGACTGGTCAACGATGTGAGCTTGACGGTCCGCAAGGGCGAAATTGTGGGTATTGCCGGTTTGGCCGGTGCGGGACGGACGGAATTGGCGCTGGCCGCCTGCGGCTTTACAAAGCCCGACAGCGGCACCGTCACCGTGGACGGCAAATCCCTGCCCCTGGGCGACGCCGCCAAGTCCATGGAATCCGGTGTGGTCTATGTATCTGAGGACCGCGGCAAGTGCGGCCTGGTGCTGAACATGTCCATCAACGATAACGTGGCTCTGCCGCAGATCAAGGGCTTGTGCAAAGGACCCTTTGTAGATCGGGGCAAGTGCAAGAATCTGGCAAAGGAGGCCATAGAGCGCTTCGATATCAAAGCGCCCCACGAGGACTTCGTGGTGGGCAACCTGTCCGGCGGCAACCAGCAAAAGGTGTCGGTGGCTCGTGCCGTGGCTTTAAACCCCAAGGCGTTGATCCTGGATGAACCCACCCGCGGCGTCGATGTCAACGCCAAGGCGGAGATCTACACCATCATCAGCAAATTTGCCCAGAACGGTCTGGGCATCCTGATGATCTCGTCCGACATGCCGGAACTGCTGGGCATGTGCGACCGGATCTACGTCATGCGAGACGGCCTGATCTGCGGCGAGTTGTCCCGTGAGGAAGCCACCAAGGAGCAGATCCTCAAACTGGCGCTGAACATTTAAGGGGGAGGGAAGATCATGCGTCTCAAGAAAAAAACACTGCCGCCGGAGATGACTCTGGGGATCTTTGTGGTGGCTATCATCGCCGTCCTCTGCCTGGTGACCAGCGACTTCGGCTCGGTTAACAACCTGATGAGCGTGCTCAACCGCTTCAGTTACATCCTAATTGCCTCCATCGGCATGAATATCATTATGATTACCGGCAACATCGACGTATCCTTCGGCGGCGTTATCTCCGTCATGGCCATCCTTATGGCGGCCATCGGCAAGACCGGCGCACCTATCTACGTCTTTATGCCCGCTGCCATGGTCTGCGGCGCCATCCTATGTACCATCAACGCCCTGCTGATCACCAAGCTGAAAATCCCGGCCATCGTAGCTACCCTGGCTACCACCCAGATTTATGCCGGTGCCCTGCCTCTGGTGGTGGAAGGCTCTATCTACGATCTGCCCGCCTCCTTCACCTGGCTGGCCTTTGAGGCCAAGATTTTCACCATTGTGCCGCTGAGCGTCCTGATGGCTCTGGTGATTCTGGCAATCTCTCTTTACATGATGAAGTACTCCTGGTTCTTCAAGAGTCTGTACGCCATCGGCAACAACGCCAAGGGCGCCAGACTGGCCGGTATCAATGTGGACCGGACCATTATCCTGACCTATGCCATCGGCGGCGCTCTGCTGGGTATCGCGGCTACAATCATCGCCACGGCAGGTCAGCGCGTCACCACCACCATGGGTGCCGGTATGGAAATGACCTTTATTGCCGCTGTGGTTGTCGGCGGTACCAGCGTTACCGGCGGCAGCGGCAACCTGTTGGGCACCGCCTTCGGCGCTCTGCTGTTGTCCATCATCTCTCCGGCCCTGTACCATTTGGGCGTCAGCGATTCCTGGAGCACCGCCGTCATGGGCGCTATCATCATCATCGCCGTTACGGTCAGCGCCATGAAGGGCATCCGCACCCACAAGACCGGCGCAAAGGAGGCATGAGCCATGAAGAAACTGGACACCAAAAGACAGGATAAAAAATTCAATTTCAACATCGCTCTGACGGCTCTGCTGCTGATCCTCTTCTTTGCCATCGGCATCAAAGAACCGGCATTTTTCAAGAGCAAATATCTGATCAACATTGTCCTGCGCAACATCATCGAGCTGGGCATCATGGCCTTGCCGGTGACACTGATTATCATTACCGGCGGTATCGATCTGTCGGTAGGCTCCATCGCCACCCTGTCTGCCATTACCGGCGGCATGCTCTTTGCCTCCGCCGGCAGCAGCTTCCTGGCCGTGGTGGCAGCATTGCTAGTGGGTACCCTGTGCGGCCTGTTCAACAGCGTTTTGGTCACCCGCCTGAAGATTCCCGCCATGGTCACCACTCTGGCCACTATGTATCTGTTCCAGGGCATTGCCCGCGGCATCACCATGGGTGAAAGCATCTATTCTTTCCCGGCAGCTGAGTGGCTGGGCAAGTTCACCGTGGGCAGCATTCCCATTCAGATCCTCATTTATGTGATGCTGGCTGTGCTCTTTGTCCTGCTGCTGTCCAAGAATTACTACGGCAAATACCTCTATGCCATCGGTCACAACGAGACGGCGGCCCGCTACGCCGGTATCAACACCGACCGCTGCAAGGTCCTGGCCTATGCCATGTGCGGCTTCCTGTCGGCCTTCGCCGGGCTTATTATGCTGGGCCGGTTCTCATCCATCAAGTATACCGGCGGCGACGGTATGAACCTGAAAGTCGTCACCATCATTGTGCTGGGCGGCACCAGCATCAACGGCGGTGTCGGCACCATGACCGGCACCATCATCGCTACTCTGATTGTGGCCGTTCTGAACTCCGGCCTTACGGTCCTGAACATCCCCATCGATGTGCAGACCATCGTCCAGGGCGGCGTGCTGCTGGTCAGCCTGATTGCCTATGCCATCATCGACCGGAAAGCCGTCTCCCGCAAAAAGCAAAAGCTGCCCGTTAAGGCGGCTGCGGCCAAGTAACTCAGGTGTTTACGCAAATTGCGTACACAAATAAACGGACGGTATGAGATTCATACGGTCTAATCTACAAAACAGGAGGAACAAACATGAAAAAGTTGACTTCTCTGCTTCTGGCGTTGGTCATGGTTCTGTCCCTCGGCGCTTGTAGCTCCGGCGGCGAGACCAAGACGGACGGCACCACCGATCCTGCCACCAGCACCGATGGCGGCGAGACCACTGCTCCCAGCACCGAAGGCGGCGACAGCGATGCAGCTGCTTCCGATCTGACCATTGCCATGCTGCCCAAGTTCAAGGGCGAGAACTATTTCGACGCCTGTAAGGTTGGCGCCGAGGAGGCCGCCGCCGAACTGGGATTGGAACTGCTGTACGACGGTCCCCCTCAGAACGACGCCACCAACCAGAACCAGGTGAACATCCTGGAAGGCTGGATTGCCCAGGAAGTGGACGTGATCATCGTCTCTCCCAACGACCCGGACGCCATCTCCTCCACCCTGGAGAACGCCCGCAGCATGGGCATCAAGGTTCTGACCTTTGACGCCGACGCCAACAGCGGCCGTGACTTCTTCGTTAACCAGGTGACCGCCGAAGGCGTTGCTGCCGGTCTCATTAAGAGCACCGCTGAGAAGCTGGAAGCCAAGGGCTATGGCCCCGATGCTCCTGCCCGCATCGCTATGGTGTCCTCCTCCGAGACCGACGCCAACCAGGCTTCCTGGGTTGAGGCTGCCAAGGCGCTGCTGGCCACCGATGAGTATTCCTGGATGCAGCTGGACGACAATGCCGTCTACTATCCCGGCCCTGCCGAGGATAAGAATCAGGAGTTGGCCGCCACGCTGGTGGGCTCCATGGGCGAAGGCTCCGACAAGTATCAGGCCGTCATTGGTCTGACCTCCATGGCTACTCCCGCCCTGGGCGCTGCCTATGAGGCTGCCGCCACCAAGCCCGACGCTTCCAAGATCGTCCTGACCGGCCTGGCTACCCCCAACGCCATCAAGGACTACATCCTCAACGAAGAAAACCCCCTGGACGCTGGTGTTCTGTGGAACTGCATGGATCTGGGCTACCTGGCCGTTATGACCGGCTACCAGTATGCCACCGGCGAGCTGACTGCCGATGCCACCTCCATCAACGCTGGCCGCGTGGGTGAGAAGGAAATTTCCGACGGTATGGTTATCCTGGGCGATGCCCTGATCTTCGATGCCTCCAACGTGGAGCAGTTCAACTACTGATTCTTCCCATCAGACAATTCCATATTGCCCCGGTCCCCGTTGGGACCGGGGTCTTGGGAAACGGAGATCGCTGCGGATCACGCCAGACAAACCGGAGGGCCGTTTCGGCCCTCCGGCGGGCTGGGGTGCTATTTTTGCACCTTTTTGGAAAGCAAGATTCTGTTATACATATGTAGAACTCAAATATAACACAATAATAATCAAATCAAAATAATGAATTAACTTTGAATATAGAAGTATTGATTGCTTTTTAATAGATTTGAAAAATCACATGAAAGGAATGCAACTATGGAACGTTATGCATGGAAGGGCACCATTGTGCCGGGCAAACTGGAGGAGTACATCCGCCGCCACGACAACATCTGGCCGGAGATGAAGGAGGTTCTGGCCCAGGCTGGGATTCGCAACTACACCATCTGGAATGTGGGCAATGAGCTCTTTGGATACTATGAGTGCGACAGTGTGGAGGAAGCCGGACGTATCCAGGCTGAAAGCCCCGTGGTGGCCCGCTGGGACGAGTACATGAAGGGCATTCTCATTATGGAAAAAGATCCGCTCACTGGCGCACAGCCCCTACTGCGGCAGGTGTTCCAGTTCGGCTGTTGACAGGACACGAACGAGAAAAAGGAGTTGTGTATGATGAACGAAACACTGGTTCTCAAAGGTTACGAATATGCCAAAGCACAGTACGCCGCCATGGGCGTGGATGTAGACGCCGCCATGGAACGGGCCGATGCCATTCCTGTTTCCATGCACTGCTGGCAGGGGGACGACGTTATCGGCTTTGACGGCGTCGGCACTTTGACCGGCGGCATTGCCACCACCGGCAACTATCCCGGCCGCGCTCGCAATCCCCAGGAGCTCCGGGCCGACATCGACTTTGCCCGCACCATGATTCCCAGCGCTACTAAGCTGAATCTTCACGCCAGCTATGCCGAAAAAAACGGCAAGCAGATTGACCGGGATGCCTACACCATTGACGAATTCCGCGGCTGGCTGGACTGGGTCAAGGAATCCAATCTCGGCCTGGACTTTAATCCCACATTTTTCTCTCACCCCAAAATGGACGGTGATTTCTCTCTGTCCAGTCTCAATCCCGACACCCGGAAGTTCTGGATTGAGCATGGCATTCGCTGCCGTGAAATCGGTCTGGAATTTGCCAAGGAGCTGGGGCAGCCCTGCGCCATCAACTACTGGATGCCCGACGGTTTCAAGGATATCTGCGCCGATACCAAGCTGCGCCGGGACCTGATGACGGAATCCCTAGATGCCATTTTTGCCCCTGACATTGATGAAACGCTGGTGCCCTGCGGCATAGAGAGCAAGCTCTTCGGTATTGGTGTGGAGAGCTACACCGTAGCCAGCCACGAGTATTCCTATGGATATGCTGTGTCCCGCAAAAAACTCTATACCCTGGACGCTGGTCACTTCCACCCCACGGAAGTTATCTCCGCCAAGCTGACGGCCTGCCTGCAATTCCTGGACAAGGTTCTGCTCCATGTGTCCCGCCCCGTGCGCTGGGATTCGGACCATGTGATTCTTCTGGATGACGAGATTCAGAAGATTATGGACGAGGTGGTTTGCAACAACCTGACCGACCGGGTTTATATCGGTCTGGACTACTTCGACGCCTCCATTAACCGTCTGGCCGCCTGGGCCATTGGTATGCGCAACGCACGCAAAGCCATTCTCTCCGCCTGCCTGGCTCCCGCCGCCATCCGCGACGCTGAGCACGCTGGCGATCTGACCACCCGCCTGGCCCTCCAGGAGGAGCGCCGTACCCTGCCCCTGGGCGCGATTTGGGATTACTACTGCATGAAGCACGGCGTGGATGTGGGGGATGACTGGATTCGCCGCGTCAAGCAGTACGAAGCCGACGTACTTTCCCAGCGCTGATCTGTGCAGAAGGAGGGGATTACCATGTTTTTCGACACCCATGCCCAGCGTCTTTCCGATTTTTCCCGTCTTTCTAAAACAGCCGGCGCCCGCGCTGACTACGTTCAGGGCGGCGGCGGCAATACCTCTGTCAAGCTGGAGGGGGGCTTGATGGCAATCAAAGCATCCGGTTTCTGCCTGAAAGATATTGAACCCCATCGGGCTTACGCTGTTCTGGACTGCGATGCCCTGCGTCGGCTCTACTACGACAACGAGCCCACCGACTTTACCGACGTAGAGCAGGCCGGATCTCAGCAAGCCAAAGCCGCCGCCCAGACCATTGAGGGGCTGGACGCTCTGCGCCCGTCCGTGGAGGCTGGTTTCCACTCCATTTTGAAAAGGTTCGTCTTACATACCCATAGCGTCTATGCCAATCTGGCCTGCTGTGCTGTGGACTGCCGGGAAATTGCCGAAAAAGCCTTTGCCGATGCTGAGTATACCTGGGGCATGGTGCCCTATACGGACCCCGGCGCCAATTTGACGTTTGCAATCCGGGATGAGGTCCGCCGGGTAACGCTGGAGACTGGTAAAGAGCCCTCTGTCATCTTGATGCAGAATCACGGTATTGTCGTTCACCATGACGATGCGGACACCTGTCTGTCTATCCACGACGATGCCAACAGCCGTCTGGCCGCTCAGTTTGGCATCACCGGCGACAGCTTCCCGGCGGTCTCAGTCCAGGAGACGGCCCCCGGCGTCTACACTGCCGTGTGCCCCTACCTGACCGAAGCCCTCCGCAGCGGCAAATACACGGAGCAACAGCTGTTGGAGCAGCCCTTGTATCCTGACCAGATGGTATTCCTTATCGGCACCTTCTCCATGGACCGGGCAGAAGTGGAGGAAGGGCAGTGCGTGGCGTCCTCCAACGACGGCTCTGTGGTCATGCGCATGGATAGCGGCAAGGCCCAGGTTGTGGCGGAAACCCTGACAGCCGTAATCTTTGTAATGGAGCACATTGCCGCTGCCGGACACCCCCTGTCCACCATGGGCGAGGCCGCCAAGCACTTCATTGCCAACTGGGAGAGCGAGCAGTACCGCAAGTCCCTTGCCGGGAAACAATAAGGAGGGCCGAACATGAAAAACCCCCTCAATCTGATAGCCTTTGACCTGGGCGCCAGCAATGGCCGCGGCATCCTGGGCCGCTTTGACGGTGAGAAGATCGTCATGGAGGAGCTGCACCGGTTTGAAAACAACTACATAACGGTCAACGGTGTCCGCTACTGGGACTGTTTGGGCCTGCTCCATCAGCTGAAACAAGCGCTGGTGGCGTTCAAGGAAAAGAATTGTGGTCAGCTTCATGCCTTTGGTATCGACACCTGGGGCGTGGATTACGGTCTGTTGGACAAGGACGGCCAGCTGTTGGGCAACCCCCGCGCTTACCGCTATGCCGTTGATGCAGACATGGACAACGTTTGGAACGTGGTACCTCGAAACACCCTCTTTGAGCGCACCGGCATTGCCAGCCTGAATTTCAATACCGTCTATCAGCTGTATCGCCGGAAGTTGTCCAACGACACCGCTTTGGCCAATGCGGAGACCATGCTGCTGATGCCAGATCTGCTGGGCTATTTCCTCACCGGTGAAAAAGCCAGTGAGTACACCAATGTCACCACCACAATGCTCTATAATCCCACCAGCGGAGATTGGGATTGGGAGACCATCGACGCATTGAAACTGCCCCGAAAACTGTTTACAAAAATTGATCGGGCCGGACAGCTGCGTGGCCGTCTGCTGCCGGAGCTGGCGGAAGAGCTGGGCATCAACCAGGCACCCTTTGCCGCCGTGGGCACCCATGACACCGCTTCGGCTGTGGCGGCCATCCCCGGTCAGGGCAACTTTGCTTTCTGCTCCAGCGGTACCTGGTCTCTCTTTGGTGTAGAGACGGAACAGCCCATTTTCTCCGACCTGGTGCGGACAGCCAACTTCTCCAATGAGGGAACCGTTCAGGGCGGTTTCCGGCCCCTGAAAAATATCATGGGCCTGTGGCTGATTCAGGAGTGCCGCCGGGAGTGGATGGCCGCCGGTAACCGCTACAGCTGGAATGACATTGTGGACATGGCCCGCAAAGCGGAACCGCTGCGCTCCATCGTCGATCCCGATTACGGTCCCTTCTTCGCCGGCGGCAATATGGTGGAACAGATGCAGGACTATTGCCGCAAAACACAGCAGCCCATTCCGGAGACGGTTGGACAGGTGGCCCGCTGCATTTATGAATCTCTGGCATTGAAATACCGCTGGGCATTGGAGCGGCTGGAAGAGATCAAGGGCGCAAAACTGGACGCGTTGAATATCGTCGGCGGCGGCATCCAGAACAAGCTGCTGAATCAGATGGCCGCCGATTCCATCGACCGCCCCGTGGTGACCGGTCCCATTGAAGGTGCCGCCATCGGCAATCTGCTGATGCAGGCGGTGGCCTTGGGCGAATTGAAAACTATCGATGAAGTCCGTCAGGTGGTACGCAACTCCGAAACCGTGGAAACCTATGAGCCCCACCATTCGCAGGCTTGGGAAGACGCCTATGGCCGTCTGCTGCAATATATGACATAAAAGTTACCAGAAGCAATGAGCAGAACATGCAAAAGCGCCCGGTGATGAGCAATTAGCTGGTACAAACGAAAGCTGCTGGACAATGCAGCCTTTGACGAGTAGTAAAAAGAAGTTGCGGAGAACTGCCTGTAGGACAGTTCTCCGCAACGTTTCTTTGTGACCATCCAGTGATGCACGGATATGGGCGGATTTTTGATTTTTATCAGTAAGCGGCTAGGCAGCCTCCACAGATTCCGGCCAATCCAGTCCAAGGGCACAACGAATGGCCGTCCGCAGGGCAACCATCTGCGAGTCTGCCCAGAAAAATGCCAGCTTTTCCTCCGCCACAGTCGTTCCGGCAGGATTTCCACCCAGGACAAACACGGCAAAAGTATCAGCGATATCCTCATGGAAATAATTGGCGCCGTACCGGCTGACATAATGGGTCGGATTCTTTTCGTAGTCCTCCACTGCTGTATCGCCCAAAGACTTCCAGAACCGGTCATAGAAAGCCTTGCGGAAGGAACCCTCGACATAGCCCGCCGGGTCATGGGTATTGCTGCCCACCGACAAATCCACCTGGGTTTCATCCTCCAGCAGAACATGCCCATACTCGTGAAGAATGGTGTAGGTCAGCTTGCTCCAGTCCCGCGGGACGCCGGTTTCGTCGTAGACGTCGTAATAATCGATGTTGATGGAGAAACGGCTGTTGTCTGTTACACCATTTTCCTGTATCGGCGAAGTATATGCCAATACGTTGCTGTAGCCATCGGTAAACAGATTGAATTCCGTAATGGACTGTCTGGCTTCCAGGGGAAGAATGGAGCAGAGATACTGCCATACTGCGGCATCTTCCGGGTCGCTGATACTGGCCTGACCATGGTCTACCGGATAGGAGGACAGCACATTGGTGATGCCTTCGGAATAATTGCTGACGGTGACCAGACAGCCGGTATCTTCCATGGTCAGACTGATGTACTTGCTGTAGATGGGATCGGCCCAGCCATAACTGTTCTCCTTGGTCTGGGTGGGGTTTCCAAACATGGCTTCCAGCAGCGATTGGACTTGTGCGAAGGTATATCCGGTCTCTTCGGGCCGCAGCTCGATATGGTCCAAAAATCCGTTGCGGTAAATGTAATAGGTGTTCATGGGCGTTGAGCCATCAAACCAGCGCATGGAGTAGCGGTAAACTTCATATCGGTCTGTCCAGCCGTCGCCGGACTGCTCGTAAGTGTCAGTCAATTGACCGGCTGCCCCAATATACGCTTCCGAAGTGGCCAGGGAGCTGCCGAAATAGATGACAGTCTGCCGGGTCTGGCGGTAGGTGTAGTCGGCGCACTGTTGGGCGGCGATGGATTGATAGGAGGGCGTTTCAGGAGAAAGAACCGTTTTCGCCGCGGATACTGCCGTCTGTGCCGCCTGGGCAATGGCATACAGATTCAGTTGGTCCGCCGTATCGGCAGTGGAGTGATACAAATAGCCCTGGCCGTCCTGTGACAGCATAACGGAGGGAATCCCGGCCAGCTGCAGCGATGCGTGGTCGCTGGCCGCCAAGGCAATCCGCTCTAATGTGGGGTCCTGCTGCTGCAGCAAGTCACTGACCCAGTTGGCTTCTCCGTCCATGGTACATACGGTGGCGCCAGTGGTACCAAGACCGCCCAGCATATCAAACTGAATATCACCGATGATTTGTTGACGCTCAGCTTCCGGCAGGGAAGCGGTGTAGGCTCTGGAACCGTTTTTGCCGTTTTCCTCGTCGGTAAAGCTGATAAACCGAATTTCTGTATCGCCGGAAAGGTCCTGCAAGGCTTCGGCGGCATACAGCAGCGCAGCGACGCCGGAGGCGTTATCGTTGGCGCCGTAAGCCGTGGGGACGCTGTCATGATGGGCAGACAGCAGCAGAATATCACCGTTGGGGGTGGTGGCTGGCTTCACGGCGATTACATTATGGCCGGTGCGTCCCTGACCGTCGGTGTAGGGCTGTAGGGTGACCTGATAGCCCAGCTCGGTGAACCGTTTCTGGAGATAGGAGACGGCGGCGGCTTCTCCATTGGAGCCGATGGGCCGGGGCGCGCTGGTCAGCACTTGCAGGTCGGATGCCATGGACGAGACATCGGGCAGCGCTTGGGCCCTCTGCAACATCATCAGGGCTTCCGCCATGGTAATCGTGCCGTTTGGCGCCAGCTGGTCCGCAGAACGTCCTTGCAGGATTCCGGCCTGTACACACCAGATGACGGCAGACCGGCCCCACTCTGCCACGGAGGCCAAATCGTCATAGGCGGAAAGGTCCATTTGGAAGGGAGTGGGTGTTCCGGCCCAACGCCACAGAATGGCGGCAAATTCCTGACGGGTCACGGAGCGGGCAGGTGCATACAGGCCGTTGCCGACGCCGGTGATATAACCCTGCTGTTCCGCCCAGGTGACGGCATCGGCAGCAGTGCCCGTCACATCGGAAAAGGGACAGGCTTCTGTGACAGCAGGACTGCCGTTGGCTTCATACAGCAGCCGGGCAGCTGCGGCACGGGTTACCACCGTATCTGCCGACGACAGTAATTCCTCGCTGATTGATTGGGATTGTCCCCAGTCGTAGGCGTTCTGGGCCCAGGAAGGCCATGGAGCGGCTAATATGCTGGTGGAAAGTGTAACACAGCACAACATTCCAGCAAGAACTCGTTTCATAAAATACCACCTCTAAAGTGTTCCATGGAGTATCTGACATACCCTGTCTTATAATAGATGGTTACAGAGGGCCAAAGGTGGCAGAGGAATGACCATTTTTTTGAATAAAGCAATTAAGCAGAGACGCCACTGAAATAATAATTGATTGCACGGACTGTTTTTGTATAATAGAGGAGGTAGTATGCTTTTCAGAGAAAAGTATGAACTGGAGCTTAATCCGGGGCGGGAAAGGAAGAGGACTATGGAAACGATGCAAACCTTTACACAGACGGTACGAATCGAACAGTCTGATTGTGATTTTCGCAATCAGATGATGCCTGCGGCCTTACTGCGGAAAGCCCAGCAGATTGCCATTGACCACTGTAATGCTGTGGGGCTGGATGATGCAGTCTATCACCGAACCAATACGGCCTTTTTGATGGTGAAAGCAGCTGTGGAATTGTACAGAGCCATCGATAACGGGGAAGTGCTTCAAGTCACTACGATTCCGGCGCAGCCGCAGCGGGCGGTATTCCATCGCTTTACCGCGTTTGTGGATGAATCGGGCAGCATGGCCGCGGCCTGTGACAGCCGATGGGTCTTGGTGGATGTGAGCAGCCGCCGCATTCTCCGGCACCCGCCGGAAGAAATGCAGTATCCTTTTTACCGCACTCCGGAACAGACGTTGGATTTTTCGCTGCCGCGGATTCCTACAGCGGAAGGAACTCCCATTTTAGCCGGTTATAGTCTCTGTGATACCAATCATCATATCAACAACACGCGGTATGCAGACCTTGCGTGTGACGCCATCGACACGGCGTGTATGGAGGAAAATCAGGTGCGCCGAATGGTTTTGAGTTATCACAATGAAGTGCCATTTGGACAGTCATTTTTGCTGTCTGCGGCAAAGGGGGAAGATGGATACTGGTATTTACAGGGAAAAAGTCAGGGCGGTGTGTGCGTAGAAACAGGTGTTTGGCTGGAACGGCTTTCAGATATTTGACAGGTTTGATGTGGGGTTTGCATACGCAGCTCCATCAAAGCGCATCTGAACCGTGTGGGTGCAAAAGGGGAATTTACAACAGATAGACACTTTCTCGACATTGCCCGTGATGTATGATATACTGATATAGAATATGGAAACAATCGTCATGGAATCCGGATGTGTTGCAAGTTGCCCCAAAAGACACACCGTAGGGTGTGTCTTTTTTTGCACAGTATTTATGATAGAATCCCATTCTGTGCGACAAACCAAGCGAGGTACCTATGACAAAGTATGAAAAGGCTATCTATGAACTGATTGCGTCTTCCCGCAGTCATATGACGGCGGAGCAGATTTACGCCGCGTTGAAGCCGCGTTACCCCACCATCGTATTGGCGACGGTCTATAACAACTTAAAAAAACTCAGCCAATCTGAAATGGTGCGCAAGGTCATTGTGGAGGGACAGCCCGACCGATACGACCGCAAAACACGGCATGACCATCTGATTTGCGCCGACTGCGGCGCACTGCTGGACATTGACCTGGGAGATTTGACCCGGCAGTTTCAGGAACATGTCCCGGAGCCGCTGCTGGGATATGATTTGCGGCTGCTGTATCGCTGTGAAGCGTGCCGCCGGAAGCGGGCGGACAACCCGGAGGAAGGGGAGCGGCAGCCATGACGGTTTTGGTATGTCTCGATGACAGAAACGGTATGCAGTTCAATGGCCGCCGCCAGAGCCGGGACCGTGTGGTGTCGGCCCATCTGCTGGAGGACAGCGGCGGTGGTTTGTATGTGGCGCCGCAGTCTGTAATGCTGTTTCCGCCGGAGACGGCTTTGACTGTGACGGAGAATGTCCTGGAGGATACACCGGAGGATGGCGTGTGCTTTGTGGAAACGCCGCCCCTGGGCCCGGCGGCGCCCCGCATACACCGTCTGATTGTCTATCGATGGAATCGGCTCTATCCCGCTGACGCGGTGCTGGATTTGCAGTTGGACCATTGGACGCTGCGGGAGCAATCGGAGTTTCCCGGCAATTCTCACCCCAAGATTACCAGGGAGGTATACGAACCATGAAACAAACACTGATGACATGGATGCTGACGGCGCTGGTAGCGGCGATGCCCTTGACCGGCTGTGCCGGGCTTCCTGCGGAGGAGCAGCCCCAGCAGACGGTAAGCGGAGATTTGGTGGGCGGTACGTTTTCCCCCGACGAGGTTCCGGCCTACAGTGACGCGGCCTATGTGGCAATCCATGACAATGTGCCGTATTTTACGGAGGGGGACTTGACCACCAATTCCTATGAATCGTATAGTCCGCTGGACGCTTTGGGACGCTGTGGTGTGGCCATGGCGTCTGTGGGCCAGGACATCATGCCCACAGAGGACCGGGGCTCTATCGGCCAGGTAAAGCCCTCGGGCTGGCAGACGGTGAAATATGACATTGTGGACGGCAAATATCTCTATAACCGCTGCCATCTGCTGGGGTATCAGCTGACGGGTGAGAACGCCAACGAGGAAAATCTCATCACCGGCACCCGGTATCTGAATATTGAGGGAATGCTGCCCTTTGAAAACATGGTGGCCGACTATGTGCAGGAGACGGACAACCATGTGCTGTACCGGGTGACGCCGGTGTTCACCGACACCAATTTGGTGGCGGACGGCGTTTTGATGGAAGGATGGTCCGTAGAGGATGGGGGAGAGGGCGTCTGCTTCTGCGTCTACGCCTATAATGTCCAGCCCGGTGTTACCATCGATTACGCCACGGGAGACAGCTGGCTCAGCGAGGAGGGCGCCCCGACGGAGGAGCCGACGGAAGCGGAGCCCCAGGGCACAGCCTACGTCCTGAATACCAACAGTATGAAGTTCCATTACCCGGACTGCTCCAGTGCGGCGGATATCAGCCCGGAGAACCGGCAGGAGTACACCGGTGCCCGGGAGGATTTGGTGGCACAGGGCTATAGCCCCTGTGGCCGCTGCAAACCATAAGATGAAAAAACACCGAAGTTTCTGAGAAAACTTCGGTGTTTTTTGCATATTACAGATGGACGCCGGTGCCGACGCCGATGGGCAGGCCCAGGGCCAGCCAGATCACAAAGGTAATGGTCCAGAACACCAGGAAACAAATGCTGTAGGGCAGCATGGTGGCGGTAATGGTACCGATACCGGCTTTTTTGTCGTAGCGCTGGGCAAAGGTGACAATGACGGCAAAATACGTCATCAGGGGCGTGATGATGTTGGTGCTGGAATCACCGATGCGGTACGCCAGCTGACACAGCTCCGGCCGATAACCCAGCAGCATAAACATGGGGACGAATACCGGGGCGAGGATGTTCCATTTGGCGGAAGCGGAACCCATAAACAGGTTCATAAAGGCCGAGAACAGGATAAAGACCACAATCAGGGGAATCAGGCCAATGTTGGCGTCCTGGAGGAAGGAAGCGCCGCTGAGGGCGATGATGGTGCCCAGCTTGGTGTAGTTGAAATAGTTGATAAACTGGGCAGAGACAAAGGCCAGAGCCAGGAAGGAGCCCATGGAGGCCATGGATTTGCTCATGGCGTTGCAGACGGCGTGGTGGTTGGCAAAGGTGCCCACAGTGCGGCCAAAGGCCACGCCGGGCAGGAAGAACAGCAGGGCAATGAGGACCACAATGCCATCCACGAAGGGGGATGCCTTGCCCAGCAGCTCACCGGCCTCATTGCGGAAGAACGAGCCGGAGGGGAGGCAGAGGATCACAATCAACATCACATAGAGCACCATGACGATACCGGCCCGGCGCAAACCCTTTTTCTCCAAATCGGTGACGGTGGTCAGGGAATCGTCTTCTTCGGCCAGTACATGACCGCCGAAGGCTGCCAGACGTGGTTCCACAATCTTGTCGGTGACGATGGTACCGAGCACCGTGATCAGCACCGTGGAGAAGCAGAGGAAATAGTAATTGCCCATGACGTTGACATGATAGGTGGGGTCAATGAGATGGGCAGCTGTCTGGGAAATGCCCACCAGCAGGGGGTCCAGGGTACCAATGAGGAGGTTGGCCGAGAAACCGCCGGATACACCGGCAAAAGCGGCGGCCAGACCAGCCATGGGATGGCGGCCGTAGGCCCGGAAAACCATGGCGCCCAGAGGAATCAAAATGACGTAGCCCGCATCGGAGGCCACATTGGACATGACGCCCAGGAAGACCACCACAGGGGTAATCAGCCGCTTGGGGGTCACTTGCACGGTCCGTTTCAGCAGGGCATTGATCAAGCCGGAGTGCTCGGCAACACCCACGCCCAGCATGGCCACCAGCACCATGCCCAAAGGCGCATAGCTGGTAAAGTTGCTTACGGCGTTGCTGAAAATGTAGGCCAGACCGTCTTTGGTCAGCAGGCTGACAGCGGTGACGGTGGTCTCTTTCAGCTCGCCGTCTGATACCAGTTCACCGGTGGCGGAAACGCCCAGGGCGGCGCAGACGGCGGAAATGAGGATGATCAGCAGAGCCAGCATGGCAAACAGGGCCACGGGGTGGGGCAGTTTGTTGCCCACAGCCTCGATGCCGTTGAGCCAACGGTTGTAGAGACTGATCTTGTTGGAAGAATTCTTGTCAGACATTCTCTCTCTCCTTAATGAAATGGGATATCCCGGCTTTTTCAAGTCGGGATTCGGCAATGATATTTTAACACTTTCTTAACGGCAAATCAATAAAAGTATACGAAATATCATAGGATGTACAACTAAAAAATTAGTTTAATATACAAATGCTATCGTAAAATCCGGCAGATAGACCAAATAAAACGGTATCGGTTTGTTGTTATTGTTGTTCCCCAAACTGTCGTAACTATGCAAAAAAGGGCCCGCACCTAATGGTGCGGGCCCCATGTGTTATTTGCTGGAATGCGTTTGAACTTACACCTCGTAGAGGGCCTTCAGACGCATCAGATGCTCGTAGCGCTCCTTAGCCAGCTCTTCGGACTTGGCGAACAGCTCGGTGGCACGCTCGGGGAAGCTGCGGGTCAGGGAAGAGTAGCGGGCCTCGTTCATCAGGAACTCCTGGTAGCCGCCAGCGGGCTCCTTGGAATCCAAGGTGAAGGGGTTCTTGCCCTCGGCCTTCAGAGCGGGGTTGTACCGGAACATGTTCCAGTAGCCGCAGTCAACGGCACGCTTCATTTCCTTCTGGCAGTTCTGCATGCCGCCCTTGATGGAGTGCATCTCGCAGGGAGCATAGCCGATGATCAGGGAAGGACCGTTGTAGGCCTCAGCCTCAGCAATGGCCTTCAAGGTCTGAGCGGGATCGGCGCCCATGGCCACCTGAGCAACGTAGACGTAGCCGTAGGTCATGGCGATCTCGGACAGGGACTTGGACTTGATATCCTTACCGGCAGCGGCAAACTGAGCCACCTGGCCGATGTTGGAAGCCTTGGAAGCCTGGCCGCCGGTGTTGGAGTACACCTGGGTGTCGAACACGAAGATGTTCACATCCTGGCCGCTGGCCAGCACATGGTCCACGCCGCCGAAGCCGATGTCGTAGGCCCAGCCGTCGCCGCCGAAGATCCAGATGGACTTCTTGGCCAGATATTCCTTATCCTGCAGGATTTCCTTAACGGTATCGCAGCAGACGTCAGACTCCAGGTTGGCGATCAGAGCCTTGGCAGCAGCGCCGTTGGCCTTCAGATCGGTCATGGTATCCAGATAGTTCTTGCACAGGGTCTTGCGCTCCTCGTTGGAGGTCTTCTCCATAACCTCTCTGACCTTCTCAGCCAGACGGTTGCGGATGGCAGCCTGACCCAGCAGCATGCCGTAGCCGTGCTCGGCGTTGTCTTCGAACAGGGAGTTGGACCAAGCGGGGCCCTTACCCTCGAAGTTGGTGCAGTAGGGGGAGGTAGCAGCGGGGCCGCCCCAGATGGAGGAACAGCCGGTGGCGTTGGAGATGTACATGCTCTCGCCGAACAGCTGAGTTACGAGGCGAGCGTAGCTGGTCTCGGCGCAGCCGGCGCAGGAGCCGGAGAACTCCAGCATGGGCTGGAGGAACTGGGACTCCTTGACGTTCTTGCTGGAGCCCATGTCGGCCTTGGGAGCCACCTTGGAAACCAGGTAATCGAAAGCTTCCTGCTGAGCCAGCTCCTGCTCCTGAGGCACCAGCTTCAGGGCCTGAACCTTCTCGGGGCAAGCGCCGACGCAGACGTTGCAGCCCATGCAGTCCAGGGGAGAGATGCCCATGGCGAAGGAGTAGACGCCCTTGCCCTTGCCGGCCTTGATGGGCACGATCTTGGTGGAGGCGGGAGCGTTCTTGGCTTCCTCCTCGGTCAGAGCGAAGGGACGGATGGCAGCATGAGGACAGACATAAGCACAGTTGTTGCACTGGATGCACTTGCTGGAATCCCAGGTGGGAACCATAACGGCAACGCCGCGCTTCTCGTAGGCGGAAGCGCCCTGCTCGAACTGGCCGTCCACATGGTCCACGAAAGCGGAGACAGGCAGGCTGTCGCCGTTCATGTTGGCAACAGGCAGGGTGATCTCCTTGACCATCTTGACCAGCTCAGCCTTGCCCTCGAGGGTGTGCTCGGCGGGAGCGTCCACAGCGTTGGCCCAGTCGGCGGGCACGTCGATCTTGACGAAAGCGGTGGCGCCGGCGTCGATGGCCTTCCAGTTGGTCTCAACCACGTCCATGCCCTTCTTCAGGTAGGACTTCTTGGCGGCTTCCTTCATGTACTCAATGGCCTGCTCCTGGGGCATGACCTTGGCCAGGGTGAAGAAAGCGGACTGCAGGATGGTGTTGGTGCGCTTGCCCATACCGATCTGAGCAGCCAGGTCGATGGCGTTGATGGTGTACAGCTGGACGTTGTTCTCAGCGATGTAACGCTTGGTCTCAGCGTTCAGATGGTGCGCCAGCTCCTCAGCGTTCCACTGGCAGTTGATCATGAACACGCCGCCGGGCTTGACGTCGTTGACCATCTTGAAGCCCTTGGTCACATAGCTGGGGTTGTGGCAGGCCACAAAGTCAGCCTTGTTGATGTAGTAGGGGGAACGGATGGGCTTGTCGCCGAAGCGCAGGTGGCTGATGGTCACGCCGCCGGTCTTCTTGGAGTCGTACTGGAAGTACGCCTGGATGTACTTGTCGGTGTGGTCGCCGATGATCTTGGTGGAGTTCTTGTTGG
>ERZ1643251.1842-NODE-1842-length-23008-cov-41.109354_pt1 | contig 23008 bp, 24 predicted proteins | sample MGYA00579261_ERZ1643251 | MGnify/ENA primary metagenome ERZ1643251 (study PRJEB29033, sample SAMEA4952267) | chicken gut metagenome | biome: Broiler Chicken; feature: Gastrointestinal Tract; material: Caecum | place: Ireland | collected 2018 | study: Broiler... | reverse complement strand
AACTCTGCACGTTCGGTTCTGTGAGGGTTGCATAGAGTAATCTGTGCTTCTACTCAGGATAAACGCATAAGTTTCAAAAACTCATGCGTTTATCCTGATCTGTAGTATATTCTCTCTTGTAACATTATAAATTTTTTGTTATATTTATATTATAGGAGTAGTGATGTAGTATGCGAATAATAAGTTGTTTCAACTGGAAATTAACAGATATTTCTAAAAATTATAAACTTATTCGTGAACAGGGGTTTGATGCAATTCAAATAAATCCTATTCAGCCTTTAAAAGAGGACGGAATGAAAGAGTGGTGGATGTCTTATCAACCAATAGATTTTAGAATAGGAAATATATTTGGAACTAAAGAAGATTTAATTAATTTATGTAGAGAGTGTAATGAAATAGGACTTAGAGTGTATGCGGATGCTGTAATTAATCATATGGGAGCAGATCCACAAGACAATTTTAAACCACACATTAAAGTAAATGAAAAATTAAGGAATAATCCAGAATATTGGAAAGAAAAAATAAAAGTTAGTAATTGGAAAAATAGACAAGATGTAATCCATCATTGTATTGATTTGCCAGGTTTAAATGTTTATAACAAAGATGTTGAAAATATGATAGTAAACTTTTTAAACGAGTTAATTGATTGTGGCATTACAGGATTTAGATTTGATGCTGCAAAATCAATAGGTCTACCTAGTGAAGGATATGATTTTTGGCCTGATTTAATATATAGGTTAAAAAAATATGGTATGTTTTTATATGGAGAAGTAATATTTGAGGAAGATAAAAAAATAATTGATGAATATGCAAAGTATATGCATGTTTTAGGAAATTATGATGAAAGTAATAAAGATATGATGGTTAAATTTGTAGAAACCCACGATACATATTTGAGTGAAGATAAATTAGGTTATACCAAAAATATATCGAGTAAAGAAATTTTAAAATGGTATAAAGATATGATAATGCAATATAAAAATAGTTTATTTTATACTAGACCGTTTGATGATACTTGGAAGAGTAGTGAAATAAAAGAAGCTCACAAGAAAGTAAAAACACTATAAAAAGTTTTATAATTAATAAAAACGATATATTTCTTTAAACACCTTGATTTTAAACATAAAAAAATGTAAAATTATAAGCAGGAGGTATAAATATGAAAATTAAAAAAAGTGATTTACTTTTAATAGGTGGAGTAATATTAGTTATATTAATTAGTTTGTTAGCATTTAGTGGAAATAAAAATAAAATAGAAACACCCGTTACTTTAGAAGGTGAAGCAGGTGTACAAGAAATAACATATGCAGAATATGAAGAAAAAATAGAAAGTGAAAAACCTTTTATAGTTATGATAGTCAATGACGGATGTTCATATTGTGAGATGTTTATTCCCGTTATGACTGAGGTTTCAAACGAATATAGTATTCCTGTATATAGTTTAAATTTAGCTAATATAACAAATGATGAATACAATCTTTTAACTAATTCGAATAGTTATTTAAAAAGAGAACAATGGGGAACACCTACGACATTATTACTACAAGGTAAAACTGTAATAGATTCATTAGCAGGTTACACCGAAAAAGAAAATTTAGTATCATTTTTAGAAGAAAATATAATTTTAAATAAATAAAATTTAAAATATAAAATGGGTGATTAATATGAAAGAAGTTTATAGATTAGCGAAAGAGTTTAAAAGGAAATATCCTTTAACTGTAGCATGGAGACTACGAAGTCATAGTAAAGTAATTGCAAAACATTTAAATCCTGATGAGAAAATTTTATACGTTTTTATGGGACAAAAAAATCATAGCTCTTTTGATTTTGTTAATACTAATTTAATAGTTTTAACAAGTAAAAGATTAATGATTGCTACCAAAAGATTATTATTTGGATATTTCTTTATTGCTGTTACTCCTGATATGTTTAACGACTTAACGGTAATTGATGGTATTATATGGGGAAGAATTAAGATTGATACAGTAAAAGAAGAAGTTTTATTAAGCAATATTGATCCAAATGCTCTTCCTGAAATAGAAACTCAAGTAAGTGATTATATGATAAAAGAAAAAAGAAAGTATGCTCAAAGGAGTATAAAATAAGTACTTTTTCTTTTTTTTTGCATAAATTGAAATAGGAGTGATATTATGTATAATTTGTATAATGAATATATGAGTAATGCTAATAATTTTGATAAAAGAAATTTAAATGACATGCAATTTAGTTTACTTAATAAAGAAAATCCATATTTTAATTATTATATAATAAAAAAAGGTGATAATTTATTTAAAATCTCTAGACAATATAATGTAAATCCTGATTTGTTGGCTCAATTAAACGGTTTGAAAAAAGATGATTATATATATGAAAATCAACAAATAGTAGTTCCTAAAGAGGGAGTAGATATTTATATTACTAAGGAAGGTGATACTTTAAGAGAAGTATCTAAGGGTATGAATGCTAAATTAAATTTATTATTATATCAAAATCCTAATCTTTATTTACAATCAGATCAAATAATTATATATAAAGAAAAATAATTTTATATCTTTTTCTTTTTTTTTATTGTATAATAAAGGAGAATAGAGGGATATTATGATATTAAAAAAACCATATGCATTTTTAATTAAACATTTTAAAGGTATTCATTTAATATTAAGTTTATTGATGATTTATATCGCTTATAAGATAAATAATATTTTAAATTTTGTTAAGGGGTATATAAATAATAGTGTAAATCCTAGTTTAGCTACTAATTACATTGGACCAATATTATTTATTAGTGTACTAGTAGTAATTGGAATTTTGCTTTCATTATATATTTTAATGCGATATAAAAAGAAACCTAAACTATTATATTTAATTAATATTTTAATATATTCAACAATCTTTTTTGCATTATTTTACTTGTTATTAAGTTTTCAAACTATTGAAAGAGAATTAGCGGATCCTAAAACAATAAGATTTATTAGAGATATAATTAGAATAATATTATATCCAGAATATATATGTATTTTATTTATGGTGATTAGAACTTTAGGATTTGATATAAAAAGATTTGAATTTAAATCAGATATAAAAGAATTAGATATTGATGTAACGGATAATGAAGAAATAGAATTAGAAGTTGGTATAGATACAGAAAAAATTAAAAGAAGAGGAAGAAGACAATTAAGAGAACTTAAGTATTACGTGTTAGAAAATAAATTTTTTGTTTTTACAATATTAGGAATTACTTTATTTTCTATTATAACTTTAATTGTTTATAATTTTCTAGTAGTAAATAAAGTATATAAAGAAGGAGAAGTTGTAGATACAATGAATTTTAAAGTAGTAATAGAAGATAGCTATATTACAAAAAAAAATGATTATGGCAATACAATTTCTAGCGATGACAGTTATTTTGTTATTATAAAAATGAATGTAAAATCAAAACTAAGTGATAGTACTAAATATAAATTAAGTCCTAATAAGTTTTTGTTAATAGTTGGAGATAATAGTTATGTTCCTGATTTAAAACAATATAATAATTTTAAACTTATTGGTGTTGGATATAAAAATCAAATTTTAAACAGTAATGATTTTGATGAGTATATTTTAGTATATAATATACAAGATTCTGAAATGAAAGAAAAAATGTATATAAAGTATGATGATGTTGTAAACAACGATATAAAATCAAACAAAATAAAAATAAATTTAAAAGATTTAGATGAAGTTGGATTAGAAAATACATATAATTTAAATGATATAATAGATTTAAATAATTCTATTTTAAAGGGTAATTTAAAATTTACAGAGTTTGATATTAATGATACTTTCTTATACGAATATAATTATTGTGTTAATAGTTATTGTGAACAAATAAAAAATAATATAACAAGTTCTGATAAAGGTAATATAATAAAATTAGTTGTAGAAAATAATATAGAAAAATTAAGTACTTTTGATTTGTCAAATAATTTTATTAATTTAAAATATACTATAGAAGAGAAGGAATATACAGGCCTTATAGAGAATAAAACTCCTCCTACTGCTAAAACAGAAATATACTTTGAAATAGATAATAATGTAGTTAATGCTGATAGTGTATGGTTAGAAATAACAGTTAGAAATAAATTATATAAATATATATTAAAATAAAGAATTACAAATTTCATTGTAATTCTTTTCTGTTTTTTACTAACTTTCATAATTATTTAAATTTAATTAAAAGAAAAAACTAACACTATATAAAATAAATTAACTAATTTCTATAAATTAATATAAAATAATAATTATTATTATATAAATGCTAAAAATTGTAAAAATAATGATATACTTATATAGTAAGGTGTATGATTAGATAAAAAAACTATGCGGATAACTGCATTAAAGAAAGATATTTTAGATTTAATAAATAGTTTTGAAATGGAAATATGAAAATATGATGATAATGACAATTTATATAGTGATATGCAATTATTTATTCCGTTAAAAAATAAATACAAGACTTGATGAAGTAAACTTAAGATTAATTTATGATAAATTAATATAATTAATGGGAATAATTAGATTTAAATATGACTTTGAAAGAGTAGCAATAATCCAGAACTTGAAAAAATAAAAGAATAGATTCTATAAAGATATGTTATAAAAAAATGTATCTTTAATGTAAATGTAGTCTTATCAAAATAAAATAGAAAGGATGATCAAATTGAATTTAGAAATATTAAAAAAGAAAATTGAAGAATATCCAAATAAGAAAGAATTACTAATACTACCATCAATATCGGAGTTGGAAATGGATAATTTTAGAATAACTAGTGCGCTTTATTCTAGTGATATTAATTTATCTATAGATTCTAATGTTGACACTTTACAAGATGTTTATAATAAAATATTTAATAAATATCAAGTTGATCCTAAATTATTTAATTATCCATATTTTGTTACTATTTCACTTGATGCTTTTGATGAAAAGACAATAAAAATAATAAATAGTATCGATCATAATATCCCAATTTTTATAGTACCATCACATTTGGTAGATAAAAGAAAAATTGAAATGTTATCAAAAATAACTAATCATAATTGTATATTTTATCTTAATAGTTTCATTAATCAAGATGAATATAATTTTATTGCTAAAAAATTTAAGATTGATAATACAGCTGATCCAGTTTTAGTAATTGATAAAATAGATGATTCAGTTATTGGCATAATAGAAAAATATTGTGAGCAGTTTCAAAATCCAAGATTTAGGATTGAAATAAAAGATAAAAATTCTTTAAATCATTTATATGATATTATTCCTTATATTCCTCAAAATATAATTTATATTGAGATAGACGATAATTTGTTTGATGAAAAAAATCCAAATAATGCAAGAGATTGTATAGTAGAAGGACAACATGAATTTAATGTTAATGAAAAAGAGCTAATTATATCATTTCAAGGAATTAAATATGAATCGATTAATCAAATTTTTGAACTCGAAAAAAATATACAACAAATAAAATCTCATATTCCTTCAGATGCTGGTGAACTAGATATTGTAACATATGTGTCATTATTTATTATTAATTATTTTAAATATGATTATGATATGTACGAAAAAATAAATGTAAAAGAAGATTTTGATGATATAAATCTAACTCAATTCATATCTAAGGGAAAAGGTGTATGTAAACATTTTGCCAGTTTTACTAAATATTTATTAACGTCTTTAAATGTTGAGTGTGAAGAAATTGATTCAATGGGTGATGTATATAATAATCCTGATGTAGAAGGTCATGCTTTTAATGTTGTTAAAATTGATGGTAAATTATATTTATTGGATAATACTTGGATAGCGGGTGCGATACAAACTGGTCGAATTAGAACTTTACCAGAATCAACTGATTTCTTGACATCTAATGAAACTTTTGGACATAAAGATTATGAAGCAGATATTTATTATGAATGTGAGACTTTTGATAGAAATGAAATAAATAATTCAATTAATAGAGTTTTGAATTGGAATAAAAACTATAAAATTCATCCATCTGCATTAAAAGATTTGTTTAGAAAACATATATTGAGACAACAGAAAAAAATGAATGTTGAAGAAAGAATAGAAAGAGCAATACCAAGGAGGAAATAGTATGAATATTAGTCCAAAAAGTGCTGTTGAATTATTAGAAATTATTAGATATTTAGATGATGAATTGCAAAAAAAAATTCCAGATAGATTTGTAGATTATCTTAATTCTATAAAAGATCCAAATTATATATTTAAAATAAATAAAAATATAAATTTATTTGAAAATGATTTTATGGATGAAACAGTTGAAACTATGATGCAAATTATGAATAATAGATAACTTCTATTTCGAATTTGTTTTTCTGTGTCTAAATATATATCAACATTATCTTTTTGTATAGAACTTAATTTTTGTTTTTCGGTGAAAAGATTATAATGTGTAATTATATATTAATTTAAAATAAGAAAAAAGGTATAAAAGTAAAATTCAATTTATTTAACTTTCTGAGATAGTTATGTGGGGATTATAAGATATAAAAAAACTGAGTTAAAAACTCAGTAATATCACATGGAGGGGCCTACCGGATTTGAACCGGTGCTCAGGGAGTTGCAGTCCCATGCCTTACCACTTGGCTAAAGCCCCATAACTTGGAACATATTCATTGTATCAAAAAAAATATGTTTTGACAATATATTATATTAAAAAAGTATAACTTTATGATATAATTTTTATAGTGAGGTAAAAAATAATGAGAAAAAGAGAAAGTGTATTTTATGTAGCAATGAAAGTGTTTTTATTTGTAAGTGTAATATTTTCATTAACTTATATATTTATGAAAAAATTTGTTTTGTAATATTAATGTAAAATGTGTTATAATATTGATTAAGAGGAGGAGTAATAATGTACGGATATGGAAATTATTACAGTTATAATAATTCTTTGAATACTTCAGGATTAGAGGGACTAGGAATTTGGATGATTATTTCAGTAGTAATTGCAATTGCAGGTGGAATAGTTATTTATATTCTGTTCTTAAACAAAGAAAATGAAAATAAGTTTACAGGTTTTGCTGCATGGCTTTATGATTTCTTGTCATTTAAGAAAATGTTATTAGAAACTATTTTAAAAGTATGTTATTTAATAACTGCAATTTATTTAACATTAATTGGTTTAGGACTTCTTTCTGTAAATGTTTTATCTGCTTTTATGACAATTATTGTAGGAAATGTAGTTGCTAGAATCTTATATGAATTTTCATTAGTTTTATTAACAATATGTAGAAATACAACAGAAATAAATAAAAAATTAAAAAATCCTGAAAAATCAAAGAAAAAAGAAACTGAAGAATAGTAACTTAGGTATCTAAGTTATTTTCTTTTATAAGAGGTGTAATATGAAAGTAGAATTATTAAGTCCAGTAGGAAATATGGAAAGTTTATATCAAGCAGTACATAATGGAGCAGATGCTGTATATTTAGGAGGCAAATCTTTTGGAGCTAGAAAATATGCAAATAACTTTACTAATGATGAATTAGTGGAAGCTATTAACTATGCTCATATATATGGCGTTAAAGTTTATGTAACTGCAAATACAATTATATATAACGACGAAGTAGAAGAATTTGTTAATTATTTAACATTTTTACATAAGAATAATGTTGATGCTGTAATTATGCAAGATATTGGAATGATTAGTTTAATTAGAAAAGTACTTCCTAATTTAGAAGTTCATGCTTCTACGCAATGTCATAATCATAATACTTATGGAATTAAATGCTTTAAAGATTTAGGAGTTACTAGAGTAGTTTTTGATAGAGAAATGTCTTTAAGTGAAATAAATAATATAAATATTGATATAGAAAAGGAAGTATTTATTCATGGAGCATTATGTATAAGTTATTCTGGATGTTGCTTATTTAGTAGTTTAAATGGTGGTAGAAGTGGTAATCGTGGTGAATGTGTAGGATCTTGTCGTCTTCCTTATAAACTTTTAGAAAATGATAAAGTAATTGATACTAAAGGTGAATATTTACTTAGTACAAAAGAATTAAATACTTTAGATAACTTAAAAGAAATATTAGATTCAGGTATTACTAGTTTAAAAATAGAAGGTAGAATGAAAAGCCCTGAATATGTTGGATTCATAACTAAATTATATCGAACTTTAATAGATAAATATTATAATAAAGAAGAAATGATTTTGACTAAAGAAGATATAGATAACTTAAAAGTGTTATTTAATCGTAAATTTACTAAAGGATTTTTATTTAACGACAATATTATTAATATTGAAAGTCCTAATCATCAGGGAATTAATTTAGGTAAAGTAGTTAAAACTACTAAAAATAGAATATATATAAAACTAAGTAGAGTATTGAATCAAGAAGATGGAATTAGATTTAAAGAAAGTAACACAGGAATGATTGTTAATATGTTATATGATAAACATGATAAATTAGTAAATAAAGGAAACCCTAATGACATTATTTCTATTCCTAATAAAGTTAATTTAAAAGCTGATGATACTGTACTTAAAACAATTGATAAAGACCTATTAAAAAAGTTAAATAATTATGGGGAGAAGAAAATAAAAGTTGATTATAAAGTTACTGCTAAAATAAATAAAGAATTATATATTAGTCTTAGTGATGGAATAAATGAAGTAGAAGTAAGAGGAACTGTTGTAGAACCCTCTATTAATAATCCAGTAACTAAAGAAGTAATAATAGATAAGCTATCCAAATTAGGAAATACTCCTTTTATATTAAATAATATTGAAGTAGATATAGATGATAATATATTTATTAGTTTAAAAGAATTAAATGAATTAAGAAGAGATTTGGTAACTAAATTAATAAATAAAAGAATAGAAAATAAAAAAGAAATAATAATTAATGAAATACCAAAGATAAAAGATAATGTAAAAACAAATAATGTTAGTGTAAATGTGTTAGTAAGAAATGAAGAACAATTACTTGCATGTTTAAACAAAGTAGATAATATATATACTGATGACTATAATTTATATTTAAAATATAAGAGTAATAATATTTATTATAGAACTAGTAGAGTAATGTCATCTTTTAATGAATTTAAAAATGAAAATATTTTAGCATCTGAATTAGGTAGTGCCTATAAATATAGTAAAAATAATAATGTTGTTAGTGATTATTTCTTAAATGTAGTAAATGACTATAGTATTAAGTTTTTTAAAGAATTAGGAGTTAAAAGAGTAGTAATATCTCCAGAATGTGACTTTAATAAAATAAAATTATTAAAAGATAAAGATATTGAAGTAATTATATATGGTAAGATGGAACTTATGATTATGAAGTATTGCCCATTAAAAGAATTATTAAATAATTGTAGAGTATGTAAAACTAATAAAAATAAATATTATTTACAAGATAGATTAGGATACAAATATAGAATTATTCATAATAATTGTTTAACACATATAATGCATTATAAAAATATAGATTATATTAGTAATATACATGAATATATAAATATGGGAATTAATAATTACCGAATCGAATTATTAGATGAATCAAAAGAAGAAGTATTAAATATAATTAATAGTATTAAAAGTATGATATAATATTTGTAGAAAGAAGGTTAATTATGAAGAATAAGAAAAAGTTAATTATTAGAATTATTTTAACGATAGTATTTGCGTTAATAGTATTCTATGTTACATTACCACCATTAAATATACATGATGCTAGTTTTTGGTTCTATTTACTATTTATATTTGTGTTTTATAAATTTTTAGGACTTGCAGAAATTACTAGTATTCGTGAATTTGTAATTACTAATACTCGTGATTTTCGTAAACAAAGTATATCAGCACTTGTAGTTATGGGAATATTTGCAATAATTGTTCTTACAAATATAATTGTATCACCAGTATTTAATGCTAAAAGTTATTCTAAAAGAATCGCAATAGATGAAACTAAAACATTTACTGATGATATAAGTGAAGTTAATTTTAATGCTCTACCTCTTTTGGATAAAGATTCTAGTCAGAAATTAGGAGATAGGGTAATGGGACAAATGCCAGAACTTGTAAGTCAGTTTACTGTATCAGATTTATATACTCAAATAAATTATAATAATGATATTATTAGAGTTACTCCTTTAGAGTATGCTTCTGTAATAAAATGGTTTACAAATAGAAGTGATGGTGTTAAAGGATATATTACAGTAAATTCTGTAAGTGGAGAAGCTAATTTAACTAAATTAGATAAAGGTATGAGGTATATGCCTAGTGCTCTATTTAATGAAAAATTAGAAAGAAAATTAAGATTTAGTTATCCAACAGAAATATTTGATGAAGCTAATTTTGAAATAGATAATGAGGGTAATCCTTATTGGATAGTTCCTACAGTTACTTATAAAGGAGTAGGAGTTAAAAAAGAAATAACAGGAGTTGTAATATTAGATCCGATAACAGGAGACAGTAAAAAATATAAAGTTGAAGATGTACCTAAATGGGTAGACCATGTATATAAAGCTGATTTAATTATTGAACAAGTAGATGATTGGGGTCAATATCAAGATGGATATATCAACTCTATATTTGGTCAAAAGGGAGTTGTAATGACTACTGAAGGATATAATTACACAGTAATGAATGATGATGTATATTTATATACAGGAATTACTTCAGTTGTTTCTGATGAATCTAATATTGGATTTATACTATGTAATATGAGAACTAAAGAAACACATTTCTATTCAGTAGCAGGTGCTAAAGAATATTCGGCAATGGATTCTGCTGAAGGTCAAGTTCAACAAATGAAGTATAAATCATCGTTCCCACTTTTAATTAATTTAAATGGAAAACCAACATATTTAATGAGTTTAAAAGATAATGCTGGGCTAGTTAAAATGTATGCATTTGTAGATGTTGCAGATTATCAAAAAGTGGTAGTAACTGATTCATCATTAGGAATAGAAACAGCTGCTAATAATTATTTAACTACTATTGGTGAATATTCTGAAGATACATTAATAAATAAAGATATCACTATATCTAAAATTAATATGGCATTAATTAATGGGAATAGTTACTATTATATAATAGATACAAATGGACAAAAGTATAAGGCTTTAATTAATGTTGGTAGTGATATATTACCATTTCTTGATAATGGTAGTGTAATAAATATTAGCTATGCTAAAGAAGAAGAAATTATTGATATATTGAAAATAAATTAGAACAAATATTAGTTCGTGTAATTTATAAATTGTATATAATATATAGATGTATATTGGTAAAAAAGCAAGATAAACTGTTCGGTTTTCTTGCTTTTTAACATTTGTATAAGATGGTTAAAAATATAAAATGACAATAAATGTAAAATAAAAAAATGATAAAAAATGAAAAAAGAAACAATAACAATAATTAATGAATACATTGAAAAATAAAGAAAATCAATAAATATATGCGTTTTTGAAAATGTGTATTTTTTTAAGAAACAAACTTTTACATTTTTTGAATTTTTATAAAAAAATAAAAAAATAAAAAATAAAAAAATACGAACAAAAGTGTTGACATATGTATGGCATTTGTAATACAATGAGAATGTAAAAAAAATAGAAGGAGTGAAATTATGGTTGATATTGAAGAAAAAATATTAGCAATTACTGTTGTTAAAAGAAATGGAAAAAAAGTAGATTTTGATGGCAGTAAAATAGCAGTAGCTATTAAAAAAGGTTTTGACAGTGTAACTACGGAAGAAGAAAAAAAATATAATGAGAAAGATATTCAAAAGATTTATCAAAAAGTAATTAAAAGAATTGATAAAGAATTTGTTTCTAAAGATATAGATAAAATTAAGATTGAAGAAATTCAAGATTTAATTGAAGAAGAACTAAAGAAAAATAATTATGATGATGTATATGAGTCATTTTCAGAATATAGGGAAAGAAGATCTGCTTCAAGGCAAGCTTTTTCAGATGAAAAAAAGATGCATAAATTTTTGAAATCACTTGAAAGCTTAGGACTTAAGAGTGCTAGTGAAGAAAATTCAAAAAGAGAAAACGCTAATATTGACGGAAATTCAGCGATGGGAACAATGTTGCAATATGGTTCTACAGTATCAAAAGAGTTTGCAAAAGCTTATTTAATGAAGAAAAAATATGCGGAAGCTCATGACTCTGGAGATATTCATATTCATGATATGGATTTCTTAGCGATGGGAACTACAACATGTATGCAAATTGATTTACATAAATTGTTTAAAAACGGCTTTTCAACAGGACATGGACATTTAAGGCCTCCAAAAGATATAATGTCTTACGGAGCACTTGCAGCAATTGCAATTCAATCTAATCAAAATGATCAACATGGTGGTCAAAGTATTCCTGCATTTGATTTTTACTTAGCGCCAGGTGTACTTATGACATTTAAAAAGCAATTTAAACAATCATTATATGAATTATTAGATTTTACTGATTTTATTAGTTTTGTAAATATGGATAAAATTGCTAAAGAAGTAGATAAGTTACCTAGTATTGAATTTGATATGAGTACATTTGAAAATATATATAAAGATTCAAGAGAAGTTAAAAGAATTTTTGAAAAAGCATATGATACAGCAATAGCTAAAACAGATAGAACAACATATCAAGCGATGGAAGCTTTTGTTCACAACTTAAATACAATGCATTCAAGAGCAGGTGCTCAAGTACCATTTTCATCAATTAACTTTGGTACAGATACTTCGCCAGAAGGTAGAATGGTTATCAAAAATTATTTGTTTTCAGTAGATGCAGGACTTGGTAAGGGTGAAACTCCAATATTCCCAATATCTATATTTAAGGTTAAAGAAGGAGTAAACTACAATAAAGAAGATCCAAACTATGATTTATTTAAATTGTCATGTAAAGTATCTGCTAAGAGATTATTTCCTAATTTCTCATTTATTGATTCCCCATTTAATAAACAATATTATAAAGAAGGAGATTTTACTACTGAAGTAGGATATATGGGATGTAGAACAAGAGTTCTTGGTAATGTGGTAGACCCTAATAAGTCTGTAACACCAGGACGTGGTAATTTATCATTTACTACAATAAATTTACCAAGGCTTGGAATTAAACATGGTATTATAACTAATGAAAAAACAGATTTAAATGGTTTCTTTGAAGAACTTGGTAACTTAATGGACATGGTAAAAGACCAACTTTTAGAAAGATTTGAAATCCAATGTAGTAAAAAAATGTATAATTTCCCATTTTTGCTTGGTCAAGGTGTATGGCTAGATAGTGAGAAATTAAAACCTAATGATCGCCTTAGAAAGATTTTAAAACATGGTACTTTAAGTATAGGATTTATCGGCCTTGCTGAATGTTTAAAAGCTTTAATTGGTAAGCATCATGGTGAAAGTGACGAAGCTCAAAAATTAGGAATTAAAATAATTAAATTTATGAGAGAAAAATGTGATGAATATAGTAAACAATATAATTTAAACTTTACATGTTTAGCTACTCCAGCAGAAGGACTTTCAGGAAGATTTACTGGCATAGATAAGGCTATATATGGAAGAATTAAAGGTGTAACTGATAGAGAATATTATACTAACTCATTCCATGTTCCAGTATATTACAATATATCTGTAGTAGATAAAATTAAGAAAGAGGCTCCATATCACGAATTTACTAATGCTGGGCATATTAGTTATATCGAATTAGATGGAGATACTGCTAATAATGTTGAAGCTTTTGAACAAATTGTTAGAATAATGAAAGAAAATAATATGGGATATGCAGCAATTAACCATCCAGTAGATAGAGATCCAGTATGTGGATATGTAGGGGTAATTGGAGATATTTGTCCTGGTTGTGGAAGACATTCTGGAGAAGGCGTAAGTATTGAAAAAATAAACAGTATAAATGAATGCTGTAGATAAAAAAGAAAGGAAGAATAAAAATGAAAGAAGAAATGAAAGAAGTTAAAAAAGTAGGGGAAGGCGTTGAATTTGAAAGAATTAGAAGAATTACAGGGTATTTAGTTGGTACTACTGATAGATTCAATAATGGTAAAAGAGCAGAAGAAAGAGATAGAGTTAAACATAGTACTAAAGGTATTTTTGCAGAAAACGCAGCATAATGCAAATTAGATTAGCAGCGGAACTTCAAAAGGATAGTATTGTGGATGGAGAAGGTGTAAGAGCAGTTTTATGGACACAAGGTTGTTCACATAATTGTAAAGGTTGTCAAAATCCGCAAACACATTCTTTTGATGGAGGAGCGTTAATTGACTTTGAAGAAGTTAAAACTTGGATAGATGAATTAGAGGGACACCAAGGACTTACATTATCTGGAGGTGACCCTTTCTTTCAACCTCATGAATGTGCAGAAATAGCAAAATATGCCAAAAGTAAAAACTTAAATATATGGTGTTATACAGGATTTACTTTTGAAGCATTACTTGAAAAAAGTAAAAAAGATCCTAATATAATGGAACTACTTAAACAAATAGATGTTTTAGTAGATGGTAGATTTATATTAGAACAAAAAAGTTTAAACTTGTTATTTAGAGGATCCGCAAATCAAAGAATAATTGATGTTCCTAAAAGTTTAAAAGAAAATAAAATATCTTTAGTAGAAAAATATTATCAAGAAAAAAATATGGTTAATCCTTTGAAAAGAAAACATATGTATATATAAAAATTTAATTATTTTTTTCGCTAATATAATAGTATATTTGCTTTTTTTTAATTTGTTATATAATTATTCAAGGAGGGGATATATATATATGGAAATTGATTTTGAACAATTAAAAGAAATAATCGATAGCAAGAATACACGTTTAATAAATCAAATGGCTCAAAGAACAGGCATAGATGTTGCCTTAGAGGTACAACTATATGAAATTTCTGCTGCTCTCGGAGATCCCGAAGCTATGAAGGAATTAGGATTTTCCTATGAAACAGGTAGATATTATGAAATTGATTATATTAAAGCAAGAGAATGGTATGAAAAAGCAGCGGTTTTAGGATATCTTCCAGCCATGGCTAATTTATCTATGATGTACATAAATGGACTTGGAGTAGAACAAAATAATGATATAGCTAGTTTTCTTGAAGAAAGAGTAACAAAAACTTATCAATATGACATGGAAATGATAGATGCTAAAACTATGAGTGGATATTATGATCAACAAGCTCTTTATTTAGTAGAAGAATTAGATGCTCTTGACAAAATAAATGATAAAAGGTTATTGTTTCGTCTTGCATCTATGTATGAGATTGGAAGGAAAGTAGAAAAAGATATTAATAAAGCAATAAAAATATATGAAAATTTAGTTGATGATAATTTTTCATATGCAATGCTTTGTCTTGCTTCTATATATGAAAATGGTAAAGGTGTAGAAGTTGATTATAAGAAGGCAAAGGAATTATATGAAAAAGCAGCAAACTTATATAACTATATAGCTATGGAACGCCTAGCATCTATGTATGAAGAAGGTAGGGGTGTAGAAGTTGATTATCAGAAAGCAAAGAAATTATATGAAGAAGCAGGCGAATTAGGTAATTCTTCTAGTGCTTTGATAAAATTAGCTTCTATGTATGAACAAGAAAAAGGGGTAGTTCGTGACGATGTTAGGATAATATTTTTATATAAGAAGGCTATAGATTTAGGAAACCCTGATGCTATGTTATATTTACGTGATTTATACAAATGTTATATGGATGGCACTCTAGATAATCCTGTTATATATAATCCTAGATTTCATTCTCCATTTGATATTGATAATTTGTATCAAATGGCTAAAGAGAAATATCAAAAATTAGCAGATTTAGGAAACCCTGATGCAGTGGTGAAATTATTTAAATTAACTTATATAGAAACAAAAGATTTATACAATAGGGCATTAAGTTTAGGAGTTTCTGCTTCAATATTAAACGCTGACAATTATGATTTGGTTGATATCAATGGAACTTTTTGGAATTCAAAAAAAAGATAATTTAATATATCAGTTGAGGAATTTGGATATGTATGAAAATTGTTATGAAAGTTTAATAAGCGGTCTTGCCCAAGAAGTAAAGCATTTAGAAGAGTTAAGAAAAAAAGATCCCAAACGTGCTAAAGAAGAAGCAATCAAAGGGTTACAGTCATCAGGAATATTAGATGAAAATGGTGAACTTAAAGCACCATATAATGGACAAAAAGTTCATGAAAATGATTTTACAAGAGGTCCGCAAGCTTATCGAAAAAAAGTAAAAAGTAAATAATCCTTTAAAATTTATGGGTGATGTAAATGAAAATCTTGAAATATAAAAAGGGATCTAATGGTAAATATAAATTATTTTTAGAAGATGGTAGTACTATTGATACTTATGAGGATGTTATTTTAAACAATAACTTATTGTATAAAAAAGAAATAGATAATAATTTATATAATATTATAATAAATGATAATATGTATGAAGAAGCTTATAATAAAAGTGTTAGTTATATTGAAGTAAGACTTAGAAGTACTAATGAAATAAAAGTATATTTAAAAAATAAAAAATATAGTGAAGAAGTAATTGAAAGTACTATTAATAGACTCTTAAAAAATAATATTTTAAATGATGAAGTTTTTACTAAGGCTTTTATTAATGATAAATTAAATTTTACGACAATGGGACCATATAAAATAGAATTAGAATTAAAAAAACATTATATAGATGCTAATATTATAAATACATATATAAATAATATAGATGAAGATATTCTATATGAAAAAATTGATAAATTAGTAACTAAATTTATAAAAACTAATAAAAAACATAAAGGTTTTATGTTAAAAAATAAAATATATAGTAATTTACTTAATTTAGGATATAAATCTAGTATGATATTAGAAATATTAAATAATTACGAATTTTAATGTATAAAATATAAAAAAATAATAATACTAATAGTGGAGATGATATAATGAAAAAAGTATTTTCCTTATTTGTATTATTATTTTTATTTGGATGTGCTCTTAATAATAGTCCTACTAGTAAAGTAGAAGAATTATTAAATAAATATCAAATGTTAGATGAAGATATAAAAAATGAAATAAATACAATAATAGATAAAGAAAATTTAACCGATAATCAAAAAGATAGATATAAAAAAATAATAGAAAAACAATATAAAAATTTAAGTTACGAAATAAAAGATGAAGAAATAGATGGAGATAAGTCTACTATAACTGTGCAAATTAAGGTAACTGACTATAAAAAAGCAATTAAAGAATTGGATGAAGAATATAAAGATAAGGAATATACTTTAGAAGAATATAATGATGCTAAACTAGATAAATTAGAGGATGCTAAAGATACAGTAATTTACACGTTAGAATTGGATTTATATAAAAGTGGAGACGAATGGAAAGTAGATAGTTTAAGTAATATTGATAAGAAGAAATTACAGGGAATGTATTAATATACATTTTCTTTTGTTTTTACTAAATATACATTGACAGAGAACGGATGTTTGTGTATAATTGTAGACATAAAAATCATTAAAGATTGGGGGATTAATAGTGGAAGAAGCTAAAATGCATTTAATAAATAAATTATTTAATAATGATACTATAAGAACTGTATGGGATAAAGAAAAAGAGAAATATTATATAAGTATAGTTGATATGGTAGAAGTTTTATCTGGTAGTGATAGACCAAGAAAATATTGGAGTGATTTAAAAAAGAAACTTACTGAAGAAGGAAATGAAGTGTCCGAAAGAATCGGACAGTTAAAACTTAAGGCTAAAGATGGAAAATATCGTTTAACTGATGTATGTGATATTGAAAAAATGTTTCGGATAATTGAGTCAATTCCATCAAAGAATGCAGAACCAGTGAAACTTTGGCTGGCTAAATTAGGAAGCGAAAGAATTGATGAAGTGTTTGATCCATCAATCGCTGCTCAAAGAGCAATAGATTTATACAGAGCAAAAGGTTATGATGAATCTTGGATAACTAAGAGATTAAAAGGAATGCAAGATAGAAAAAAATTAACTGATGTATGGCAGAGTGGTGGTATAAAAGAAGGAAGAGAGTTTGCTATACTTACAAATGAAATATATAAAAGTTGGTCAGGAATGACAGCGAAAGAATATAAGTCATTTAAGGGACTTAGAAAAGAATCTTTAAGAGACAATATGTCAGATATTGAAATTGCCCTTGCTGATTTAGGGGAACTTGCAACTCGTGAAATTGCTAAACAACATAAACCACAAGGCTTAGATGAAAATATAGAAATAGCTAAAAGAGGTGGAAGAATTGCTAATAATACTAGGAGAGATTTAGAAGAAGAAATTGGCGAGTCTGTAATTGTAAAAGATAATGCTTTACCATATGAATATAAAGAAGAAATGTTAATAGAAACTAATAATTAGCCCTAAATTATTAGTTTTCTTTTTCTTTACTAATTATAATTATTATGCTAAAATTATGTTAGAAAAGAGATGAGGAATATGTCTAAAAATATAATTTTAACGGGGGATAGACCAACAGGAAAATTACATTTAGGTCACTATGTAGGATCACTTAGAGAGAGAGTTAAAATTCAAGAAAGTGGTAACTATGATGAGATGTATATAATGATAGCAGATGCTCAAGCACTTACAGATAATCATGATAATCCTGAAAAGATTAGAGAAAATATTATAGAAGTAGCACTTGATTATTTATCAGTAGGATTAAATCCAGATAAAGTAACAATCTTTATTCAATCACAAGTACCTGAATTAACGGAACTTACTTTCTTTTATATGAATTTAGTTACTGTTTCTAGACTAGAGAGAAATCCAACAGTTAAATCAGAAATTAAATTAAGAGATTTTAATACATCAATACCAGTTGGATTTATGACTTATCCAATTAGTCAAGCCGCAGATATTACAGCATTTAAAGCTAATATTGTACCAGTTGGAGAAGATCAACTTCCAATGATTGAACAAACAAGAGAAATTGTTAGAAGTTTTAACAATACATATAAAAAAGAAGTTTTAGTAGAACCTAAAGCAGTACTTCCAGATAATGAAGTTTGTTTAAGATTACCAGGAACAGATGGTAAAGCTAAAATGAGTAAGAGTTTAGGTAATTGTATTTATTTATCAGATAAAACAGAAGATGTAAAGAAAAAAGTTATGAGTATGTATACTGATCCAGACCATATTAAAATAGAAGATCCAGGAAAAATAGAAGGGAATTGTGTATTTACATATTTAGATGCATTTTGTAATGACGAACATTTTACTAAATATTTACCAGAATACAAAAATTTAGATGAGTTAAAAGTACATTATCAAAAAGGTGGTTTAGGGGATGTTAAAATTAAGAAATTCTTATTTAATGTAATTGAAGAAGTATTGACTCCAATTAGAGAAAAAAGAAAAATGTATGAAAATAAAATAGAAGAAGTATATAATATATTAGAACAAGGTAGTATTAAAGCTAAAGAAAAAGCTAGTACAACTTTAAAAGAAGTAAAAGAAGCAATGAAAATTAATTATTTTGAAGATAAAGAATTAATTAAATCACACGTTAAAAAATATAAAAATTAAGGGGGAATATTATGTATCATTTTATAGGAATTAAAGGAGCGGGTATGAGTTCACTTGCTAATATTATGAATGATTTAGGTTATGAAGTAAAAGGAAGTGATATTGAAAAACACTTCTTCACTGAAATTGGTTTAAATGAAAGAAATATAAAAATAACTGTATATGATAAAAGTAATATATATGAAGGATTAACAATAATCAAAGGAGCTTCTATAACAGAAGATAATGTTGAATTAATGGAGGCTAAAAGACTTAATTTAGAAATTATTACTTATGAAGAGATGGTAGGAAGATTAACTACTAAGTTTAAAACAATTTGTGTATCAGGTTGCCATGGAAAAACAACTACAACAGCAATGTTATCTATTACTTTGCCTAGTACTAATTATCTAATCGGGGATGGGACTGGATTTGCTAAAAAAGATAATACTTATTTTGCTTTAGAGTCTTGTGAGTATAAAAGACATTTCTTAAATTACACACCATATTATTTGATAATTACTAATATTGATTTAGATCATGTTGATTATTTTAAAGATATAGATGATGTTATTGATGCTTACAATACATTAGCTAATAAAGCAGTAAAAAAGGTTGTTATGTATGGAGACGATCCATATACAAGAAAAATGAATTTAGATAAAGAACCAATTACTTATGGATTATCTGATAATAATGATGTAATTGCTAAAAATATAGAATATAACGCAAATGGTATTAAATTTGATGTTTATATTAATGATAATATATTTGGTAATTTTGATTTGCCATTATATGGGGAACATCAATTATTAGATTCTTTATCAGTAATAACCGTATGTTATTTAGAAGGTATGGATAGTAATACTATTCAAAGTAATTTAAGTAAGTTTAAAGGGGCTAAAAGAAGATTTAGTGAAGTTGTTGTTAATGATTCAATTATAATTGATGATTATGCCCATCACCCAAATGAAATAAAAGCAACAATGGAAGCTGTAAAACAAAAGTATCCAAATAAAGATGTTGTAGCAATATTTCAACCACATACTTTTACTAGAACAGAAGAATTTGCAAGTGATATTGCAAGATATTTGAATATGGCTGATTATGCATATGTACTTGATATACATCCTGCTAGAGAAAAACAAGAAGATTATCCAAGTATTACAGCTAATATAATAATAGATAAATTAAATCATGGATATCATTTAACTATTGCTGATGCTGAAAAGTTGTCTAAACATAAAGGTAGTGTTTACATATTTATGAGTCCCAATGATTTATCTGTTCTAGAAAATAATTTAAAGGAGAAATTGTAATGAATGAAGTCAAAATTAAAGGAGTTTATAAGCATTTTAAAGGAGACTATTATATAGTAGAGGATATTGGTCTATATTCTGAAACTATGGAAAAATGTGTTGTATATAGAGCTTTATATGGAGATAATCAATTATATATAAGACCTTACGATATGTTTGCTAGTGAAGTTGACCATGAAAAATATCCTGATGTTTCACAAAAATATCGTTTTGAACTTCAAAATATAAAAAGTGTTAAAGAAAATTAACATTTTTTTTCATTTTAAGTACTATGATATATTGGAGGGATAATATGATATTTGAAAGTAAAATACCTTATCCAAAAATAGAAGTAGAGACTAAAAATTATTCATATGCTAATTTACTTAGAAAAGCATATGCTAGTGAAACTAGTGAAGATACAGCAATACATTTATATTTATATCAATCAATAATTTTAGAAAAAGAATATCCAAATATTTCTAATATATTAAAAAGAATATCGGTAGTAGAAATGAAACATTTAGAAATACTTGGAGAATTAATACTGCTACTTGGAGTGAAACCAATATATTCTTCACCATATAAAAATGGGCTTAGTAAATATTTTAATGCCTCTTATGTAAAATATAATACAAATTTACAAGAAATATTAAGAATTAATATTGAGGCAGAAACACAAGCAATATATTATTATAATTATTTAACTAAAGTAATAAAGGATAAATATATTGTTAATATACTTAAAAGGATAATTGTTGATGAGCAAATACATTTAGGAATATTTAATAATTTATATAAAGAATATTTTAAATAGATAATTATTAATTTAATTATTCTTTTTTTTATATTATGTACATTTGTAAATGATGTGATACAAAAATTTTTATAAAATGACTCAATTAATATTGAGTTGTTTTTTTCTTTGTTATATTCACAATAATACAGAAATGAATTTAGTCAATGATTAGCTTTAGCTAAATTTATTTTGCATTGACTAAAGAAATGAATGTATTATAATTGATTAACAAAGAAACAATTAATTCGTGTCGTTTTTGAAGGGGCGTTTTATATCCTAAAACTGCCATTGGTATTTTATTTGATCTTTCTAAATATTTTTTTCCTTTATTTCTTAAATCCTCTAACGAATCAAATTTTAAATTATTATAAAATCTTTCATTATCATTACGATGACTTCGTTCTACTTTTCCATTATGTCTAGGTGTCCTAGGTCTTATTTTATGGTGATCTATATCTAATTCTAAACATAATTTTGATAAAGGATGCAATACTTTCATTTTTTCTTGATTCCAAGTGAATTCAGTTCCATTATCTGTTTGAATTTCAATTGGTTTATATTCATAATAAGAAATACATCTTTTTATGAAGTCTACAGTGTTTGCAGGTGTATGTTCATCATACCAAAACAAGAATCTTTCGCGTGTTGCTTCATCAATACAAGTGTATTGATAAAACCTTTTATCACAAGGAATTTTATCACTTTGGCAGGTTGTTGGAACAAACTTAACATCAATTTGCCATTTAACGCCTAATAATTTAGGTGTATCATATTTTTTAGGAATATATTTTGATGTATTATTAATATTAATTTGTTTATAATATTCAAGTTTTCTCATAACTCTATATAAACTACCAATATGCCTTTTATAACCTTTATTAATACGTAATTTGTACCAATATTCGCAAAGCGTTAGGTTATCATTCTTATGCCTTTTAATTAGATTTTCAATCCATTTTATTTCTTCGTCAGTATGAGCATTTGGATGTTGTGATAAAGGCTTATGAGATTTATTCATTAAAGATTCGATTGTACCATCATATGCTTTATTCCATCTGTATAAAGACATCCTTGATATATGATATTTTCTGCATACATAGCTAATTGAATTACCATTTCTATAAGTTTTAACGGCATTTTCTCTAGTTTTAAGTTCATGTGGCAAATATCTTTTGATTTTTTCGTTATTTTCTTTTATAATATTCATTGTGACTCAAGTCCTTTCGTTTAATATTTTTGTTTCAATTCAATATTATACAACTTGAGTCACTTTTTTCATATAGAAATGTATCACATCAATTGTAACACAACATTTAATTATTCTTTTTTTTATATTATTTATTGTAATTACAATAAACTTATGATA
>ERZ1643251.1837-NODE-1837-length-23065-cov-5.029944_pt1 | contig 23065 bp, 17 predicted proteins | sample MGYA00579261_ERZ1643251 | MGnify/ENA primary metagenome ERZ1643251 (study PRJEB29033, sample SAMEA4952267) | chicken gut metagenome | biome: Broiler Chicken; feature: Gastrointestinal Tract; material: Caecum | place: Ireland | collected 2018 | study: Broiler... | reverse complement strand
ACGAGTGCAACGGACAGCGAGAAGCTGTGAAGCGGCTTCGAGCTGGGCGAGGCGCAGTGCGCGGAATGTATGGATATACGAGTGCAACGGACAGCGAGAAGCTGTGAAGCGGCTTCGAGCTGGGCGAGGCGCAGTGCGCGGAATGTATGGATATACGAGTGCAACGGACAGCGAGAAGCTGTGAAGCGGCTTCGAGCTGGGCGAGGCGCAGTGCGCGGAATGTATGGATATACGAGTGCAACGGACAGCGAGAAGCTGTGAAGCGGCTTCGAGCTGGGCGAGGCGCGGTGCGCGATACATCAGATACGACAGCACAGAAAAATGAGAGGATAACAATGCACTATGATTGATAAAAAACTTATCCCCGTAAACGGATTAAAAAAAGAGCCGTTCTCCGGCAGCCACAGGGGGATGCGCTATCTTTTTCAAGGTGATGACGGAAAATCAAGCACAACCTTTACAGTTTTTATCTACCCGGAGCCTTGGTGTTTTGAACAGACGCCGGACGAGAAGAAAGAAAGCGCCGTTTTCCCCCTCACTGAGGAGGGAATGGATCAGGCAGTCGCATGGCTCTGGGAGAGATATGATGCTGACAGAGAGCGCTGGTCTGACGCTGAAAAGGAAATGATGTATACTGTAAAAAAGGCGGATTAAAGTCAAACACCCCGAGGCAGGCACACGGAGCATCAATCCGGCAGTGATGCGGGCATCGGGGTGTTTTTATGCCGGTTTATTTTCTTTTTATAATTTTTAAACTTTCTTCCATATATTGACACAGTCGATTCACATTTGCCTGTTATCATAAGAGCATACATAAAGAGGACGGCGGCTGTGTATACAGTTCGTATACATGGCCGCCGGGCTTCGCCTAAAAGATTTGCATAGATTTTAAAATTTATATAGACCTCTGTCTATTTCGCATAGATTTTCCTTAATTTCACACAACCCCTCTTAATCTTCCGCGCCGGAGCCGCGGAAGATTTTTTTCAGGTCGATCTTCACCACATAATAGTACATTCCAATCAGCAGAAGCGAGGCCAGCACCCACGCCGCCGGACTTGCCAGACAGACGCCGAGGTAGCTCTTCTGTCCCGCCGCGATGACCGCGACCACGCCTCTCCCGATCAACTCCGCCACCCCCGCCATCATAGGCAGGATGCCGTATCCAAGCCCCTGTATGCCGTTCCTGTATACATTTACGATGACAAGCGGTATAAAGAATACACCCACACATTTCAAGTAGGTATCAACAGATTCCATAATAACTGCCGCATCCTCGGAAACGAACAGGTAAGTCATATATTTCCCCACGGTCATGACAAGCGCCGCCGCCGCAAAAGAATAGACAATCCCCAGAACCGTGCAGGCTTTAAATCCCTTCCTGATGCGGGGTACGTCGCCAGCGCCCATATTCTGTGCTCCATATGTAGCCATCGTGGTTCCCATAGCGACATATGCCTGGGTGACCACCTGCTCGATCTTGCTTGCCGCCGTATAGGCCGCTACCAGAGTCGAACCAAGAATATTCAGAGCAGACTGAACCATCATTGTACCCACTGCTGTTATAGAATATTGGAGCGCCATGGGGATACCGATCCGAAGCTGTATCCCCAGAAGATGCCCTGACGGGCGCCAGTCCTCACGCTCCATCCGCAGCACAGGCACTTTTTTTGCAATATACACAAGGCAGAGGACACCTGATACTCCCTGTGAAATGACAGTGGCCACCGCCGCGCCTGCCGCTCCCATGCCGAAAGCAATGATGAAAACAAGATCCAGCAGGATATTCAGCAGTGCGGACAGAATAAGGAAATACAGAGGCACCCTGCTGTTCCCAAGGGCACGAAGGATACTCGCCAACAGGTTATAGAGCATCTGCGCCAGAATTCCGCCGCTGATAATCATGATGTACGTATAAGCGTCGGCAAAAATGTCCGCAGGCGTGTTCATTGCCGTAAGCCACGGCTTCATGAACACCATGAACAGCACTGTCAGTATAATGCCTATGATAAGTGACAAAATGGATGCTCCCGCCACGGTGCCGCGCATTGCCCGCATATCTCCGGCACCGAACTTCTGGGCGGTCAGGACGGTGAATCCCGCAGTCATGCCGACCACGAACCCATAGATCAGGAACATGATCGTCCCCGTGCTCCCCACTGCCGCAAGAGCCTTTGTTCCCACAAATTTTCCGACGATTATTGTGTCCGCCATATTATAGAACTGCTGAAACACATTTCCCAAAAAGATTGGAAATGTAAAGCTTAATATAATCTTCATCGGACTTCCCTTTGTCATGTCATTTTGTATCGTCTTCATTATCCGGGTGCTCCTCTCTGTATATTCGCGCCTGAGATGGCGGTATTTGTACATTGCCTGTCCATTCAAAAAGGATATGCCTTTGACATACCCTTTTTTCACTATACAAGTGCACATTATATAACAGACCGTTTGATCTGTAAATACATTTTTCCGATAAATCTGCCGCGGCCCCTACCGCAGGAATAGCAATTTCTCCTCTTTTATCTCCAGATAATCCGGGAGTCCTCTTTCTTCCAGTATGTCCAGCTTCTCTCTCTGTACAAACCAGCAGATATTCTGCACATTGGGCTTAGCTGTTTCCCTGCTCTCCGGCCTGAGATAGTAATTCCGCTCAAACGGCAGGGCAGCACTGCTCTCAATATCGGTTTTCAGCATATTTTCTCCGCGTTCTCCCCACACAGGGACGAAATCATGGGCGCGGTATCCTACCCACTCTGTGTATTCCGGGATCTTTCCTTTTATATGTAAGGTAACGCCCCAGTCCTCCGCCTCTATGGTGTGGGTGTCGATCCGTCTTACTTTTGAGAAATTCTTACACCCGGTAAGGCGGGCCGCCTCCTTACTCACTGGATCCTCAAAGAGTTCCTGTGTCTTACCCGAAGCGGCAATTCTTCCCTGATCGATAACGAGCAGTTCTTCGCTGAAGCGGTACACCTCGTCCCGATTGTGGGACACCATGATGACTGTGCCCTCGTAATCTTCAAGCATCTGGATCAGTTCCTGCTGGAGCTGGTCTTTTAAGTACATATCCAGTGCGGAAAACGGTTCGTCAAGCAGGATCACATCCGGCTCATAAGCCATGATGCGCGCCAGCGCCACTCTCTGCTGCTGCCCGCCGGAGAGCTGGCCGGGCAGGCGTTTCTCCAGTCCTGAGAGCCGGAACTTCTCGATCATCTGACGGACGCGGACTTCCTTTTCCTGCCTGCTGCCCTTTAAGCCTGCCGCGATATTTTTCTCCACGCTCATCGTGGGGAACAGGGCATAATTCTGGATCAGATATCCCACGTTGCGTTTCTGCGGCTTTACGTTCACTTTTGCATCTCTGTCAAAAAGTGTCCGTCCTTCCACCTCGATCCTGCCCTCATCGGGTGTCTCGATACCGGCAATGCTCTTTAGCGTCATGCTCTTTCCGCATCCGGAGGCCCCTAAGATACCGATACGCTTCGAATCACTCTGAAAACAGATATCCAACCGAAAGGTTTCCAGCTTCTTTTTGATCTGCACATTGATCGCCATGGCCTACCACCTCCCGATGTTTTTCATCTTTGTTCCTGAGATAATGTTCATCAGGAAGATGACAATAAAGGCGATGACAATGACGATCGCCACCCATATCCCGGCTGTCATATAGTCGCCGTCTTGTATGACCATGGCGATCTTCTGTGATATAGTTCCCGTCTTTCCGGGAATGTTTCCCGCCAGCATGGATGTGGCTCCGTACTCGCCCAGCGCCCTCGCGAATGTAAGGATCGTACCGGAAGCGATCCCCGGCCCTGAGGTGGGGATAATGATCTTCCAAAAAATCTTTGTATCCGACATGCCCAAAGTGCGTCCAGCGTACACCAGATTGGTGTCGATCTGTTCCATCGCCGCCCGCGCGTTGCGGTACATGAGCGGGAAAGCGATCACTGTCGCCGCAATGATACAGCCAAGCCATGTCTGCACCACCTTGAACCCGAATTCGTCAAAAAGGAATTCACCAAAGGGTCTGCGTCTGCTGAACAGAAGGAGCAGGAAGAAACCTGCCACTGTAGGCGGCAGGACCATCGGCAGGGTGAGGATGCCATCGATGACCGCCTTCTTCCCCGGGGATGCCTTCACGACCTTACGGGCAGCAAATATCCCGAGAAAAAATGAGAGGAAAGTCGCCACCGCTCCTGTCTTGATAGATATGAATAGCGGACTCCAGTCCAGATCTTTCAGTATTTCCATGATTTCTTCCATATATGTTCCTCTATAAATGTCCCTTTATAAATTTCCCTTTATTCTACATTTGTGTCAAAGTAATAGGAATCAAACACTTCCCTCGCCTCATCTGAAAGGACGAATTTCAGGAAATCTTCCGCCGCCGCTGTCTGCGCGTCATCCGCTTCCTCATTTATCACACGGGCAATCGGATAGATCACGTTTCCTGTCAGGTCATAGCTTACCGTCTCAAGGATCTCCAGATCATCCTCATATCCATATGTATCGGAATAATAAGTCGTTCCCACCTCACAGGAGCCTTCCACAACCGCCGTGAGCACCTTGCTCACATTGTCCTGCTCGCTGATCTCAGCGCCGCCGAGAGCCTCGGATACTTCCTCTGTTGTAATCGCCGCCACATCGTCTGTCTTTGGCAGCATACCCAGATTGACAAGAGCCTGTCTTGTGTACTTTCCTACCGGAACGCTGCCGCCTGCCAGAGCGATACTCTCCGCGCTGCCGATATCCTCAAGTCCTGTCACCGCCGTCCCGCTGTCCTTGAGCGTCACCACAACGACCTGATTGTTGACGACATTGGCTCTCGTGCCTTCCACCATAAGGCCGTCTGCCTCAAGGTCGTCCATCTGCTTCTGAGCCGCCGAGAAAAAGATATCGCACTCATATCCTTCCTGAATCTGTGTAAGAAGTGTCCCCGAGCTGTCCGCGTTGTATGTGATCTTCACATTCGGATGCTCCTCATTATATTTTTCCGCAAGGTCTGTCATGACCGTATTCAGGCTCGCCGCGATGAATACCTGAATCTCTGTCTCTTCCTCATCGGGGCCTGTATCTTCTGCGTTAATGTCTGTATCTCCCGCCGCACCGGACGCGCCATTTCCGCCCGAGCAGCCTGCCATGGAAAATACCATCACTCCTGCCAATACTGCTGCTGATAACTTTTTCTTCATGTGTTTGTTCTCCTTCATTCGTCCGCGCCAGATTACAAAACCTGACGACTCCTTCTAAAACCTCTCCGTTATCTCTGTCATAGATTATACTCGATTGCTTTTCAAAAAGCAATCGCTTGTCAAAAAGAGAACCGCCGATCTAACTCTAAAAGTCAAATCTGCGGAACTCTCACGCCGCGTGAACGACTTTGCGAAATACATCCGCGCCCGCCTCATTTTCTTCTGTCAGCTTTCAAATATCTCACGGAACTTTTCTTCCGCCGTTTTTGTCAGTTCTTCTTCAAACCTCTCATACTTTTCCAGAAGCCGCATGCCCGCCTCACTCAGACATGCGCCTCCCCCGTTTTTCCCGCCGTGGGTGCGCTCCACAATGGCATACCCCAATTCCTTCTCCGCCCGGTCAAGGAGCTTTCTGCCTTTGCTGTAGGACAGTCCCATCTTCTCACATGCTTCGCGCACCGAGCCTTCTGTCCGGATATGCAAAAGCAGCATCCTCACGCCCGGCCCGAAAAACGGCTCTGTCCCAACGATCTGCACTTTCAGGTGCGGACGGAGGGAAGGATGTTCTGATATGCTCTTACTGTGCTCACGGCTATCGGAAATATTCATTTGTCGATCCGGCTGCCGCATCACTTCACTGCCTTCTGCTTTTTGGAATAGTATGTATCCTCCATGGGAAGCTTCGTCCGGAGCACATGATCCATGGCATAGTATGCGCCCTGCGCCGCCGGAGCGGTAGGGATGGTCGCGATCTCTCCGATTCCTTTTGCCCCGTAAGCGAAGGGAAGCAGCTCCTCCTTCTCCACATAGATAGCATGAATATCGGGTATCTGGGTGGAGCGCATCAGTCCGAGTGTTCCGTATCTTGCCTGCGGCACAGAATCCTTCAGCGGGAAATCCTCTGTCAGCGCATAGCCTAGTCCCATGAGTACGCCGCCCTCGATCTGCCCCTGTATGGAAATGGGGTTGACCACCTTCCCGGAGTCATGCGCCGCGTACACCTCTTTTACCCTGCCGTCATCGTCAAGAACAACGACATGGGTGGCAAATCCGTAAGCCACATGGCTCTTCGGATTAGGCACATCCGCGCCCAGCTTGTCAGTGGGGTCGAAAAATTCCGCGAAAGTCTCCCAGCCTTCCAGTTTCTCCAGATCGCCTCCGGCTTCTTTAAGTGCCTCTGCCAGATCTGCGGACGCCATGCGAACCGCCTCGCCCGTGATGAGTGTCTGACGGGAACCGGACGTGGTACCGGAATCCGGAGCCACCTCGGAATTTGCGCCCATGTTGCGTATTTTATCTTTCCCAAGACCTGTCGTCTCTGCCACCATCTGGACAAATACCGTGGCGCAACCCTGCCCGATATCGGACGCCGCACTGTATAATTCTACCTTACCGTCGTGAACCTTGATCTTCGCCCTTCCTTTGTCCGGAAGTCCCACGCCCACTCCGGCATTTTTCATGGCACAGGCAATGCCCGCCCTGCCCGGATTGCTCTCGTAGGCGTCTTTCACTGCCAGAAGCGTCTCCTTAAGCGCTGTGGAGCAGTCCGCGATCTGGCCGTTCGGAAGTACCTTTCCGGGTTCAATGGCGTTGCGGTAGCGGATCTCCCACGGGGAGATACCCACCTTCTCCGCCAGAAGGTTGATGTTGGATTCAAGGGCAAATTCACTCTGGCACACACCGAACCCCCGGAACGCCCCCGCCGGCGGATTGTTCGTATAATACCCAAAGCCGCGGATGTCCGTATTCTGATAGCAGTACGGCCCTACGGAATGGGTACAGGCCCTCTCAAGCACCGGTCCGCACAGCGACGCATACGCTCCGGTGTCAAAATAGATCTCACAATCCAGTCCGGTGAATATCCCGTTCTCATCACACCCGAGGGTAAATGTTCCTTCCATGGCGTGGCGCTTTGGATGGAAGTTGATGGATTCCTGTCTGGAAAATACCACCTTTACTGGCCTTTGCACCTTCACCGCCGCCAGCGCCGCGATATGCTGGACGGAAACGTCCTCCTTGCCGCCGAAGCCGCCGCCTACCAGCTTATTCTCCACCACGATCCGTTCCGGAGCCCATCCGAACATGATGGAAATCTCATGCCGTGTATCATACACGCCCTGATCCGTGGAATAAACCTTTACCCCATCCTTGTAAGGCATTGCCACCGCACATTCCGGTTCAAGAAACGCATGCTCTGTAAAAGGAGTACGGTAGGACTGTGTCACGACATATTTTGAATTTGCCAGCGCTGTCTTGGCATCTCCTCTCGTGACGTGCCTGCTCTGGCATAAGTTTCCTTTGGAATGAACCTTGGGAGCGTCCTCCTGCATTGCCTCTTTGATGGAAGTCACAGGCTTTAACTCTTCATAATCAATGCGCACCAGTTTCTTCGCTTTCTCAAGGATCTCCCTTGTCTCCGCCACCACCAGACAGATGGCGTCGCCTACACAGCGGGTGATACTGCCTTTAGCGATCATCACATCCCAGTCCTGCTGCAGATGCCCGACTTTGTTGTTCGGCACATCCTCCGCCGTCAATACTGCCAGAACGCCCGGGAGCGCCTCCGCCTTCTCTGTGTGGATGTCAAGGATACGTGCGCGGGGATATTTCGAGCGCACTGCCGAAGCATAGACCATTCCCTTCATCTCAATATCATCCGGGTACTCTCCGTAACCTAACACCTTCTCGCGCACATCCAGACGGAAGGCTCTCTTGCCCACGCCGTAGCTGTCGCCTTTCTCAAGCTCCTCGTCGATCTGAGCGTCGCCTCTTAAGATGGCCGCCGCGAGCTGGATTCCCTCGATGATCTTCTTATATCCCGTACAGCGGCAGATATTGCCCTTTAACGCCACTTTGATCTCTTCCTCTGTCGGATCCGGCACCCGGTCGATCAGAGCTTTTCCTGCCATCACCATCCCCGGGATGCAGAAGCCGCACTGGACGGACCCTTTGGAGCCGAAAGCATAGACAAAGGCTTCCTTTTCTTCCTCGCTGAGTCCTTCGGTGGTGATAATATTTTTCCCGGCCGCGCGTTTTGTCGTGAGGACACAGGACTTGACTGCTTTCCCGTCCACCGCGATGGTGCACGTCCCGCAGGCGCCCTCGCTGCAGCCATCCTTGACAGAATGCAGGTGAAGGTCATCCCTCAGATAGCGAAGCAGTGGCTTATCTACATCCGTAACACGTTCTATTCCGTTTACTGTAAAACAAAAGCTCTCTTTCATCTCTTCTCCAGCCTTTCCTTATTGTATGCCGTGCTTCTCACGGCATTATGGTATACCCGCAAGGTGTTTCCTCTACTGAACTGTCAGGATCCCGTTCTGATCCCGTATCACGCCCCGGGGGCACTTCACCGCGCACATTCCGCAGGCGATACATTTCTCTTCGTCAATCACGGCGTGATTATCTATGATACTGATCGCCTGCGTAGGACAGGCCCTCTCACAGATACCACAGGCAATACATCCCATCTGACATTCTCCCTTTGTCTCTGCTCCCGCATCCTCGTTCACACAGGCGGGATGGATATTGTATTCCGGTTCTGTAAGGCGGATCAAGTGCATGGGACAAGCCTTCACACACAACCCGCAGCCGACACACTTCTCCCAGTCAACTTCGGCTGCACCCCGGCTTCCGATATGTAAGGCACCCAGCCTGCATACTGATACGCAGCTTCCAAGTCCGATACATCCCCATCTGCACTTTAATATCCCCTCCGGATGTTTCTCTGCAGCCTGCGCGCAGTCGGCTCCGTAGGATTCCCGCGGAAGCTCCGTCTGTGTGCAGCTTCCGCCCGAGCACTGCACGACAGCTACTCTTTTCTTGCGTTTCTGAGCCATGTTCCTTCTCCTTTATCATAGATTTTTATTATAAGGCGTAGCCGCCCTTTTTTCCTTTATCCGATCCATATGACCATACATCTTATTTTGCCTTGGTACTGTTACATATGATGTCTATATCTTCCCGGCGGTCAACGTCGTTTAGCTCTCGCTCGTCCGTCTCCACGATTCGCACATTTCTCCTGTGTCTGTCCATAATCTGTCTGCCGCCCACATCCCCGGAAAGCGCCATAAGCTCCGGGAAATAGCTGCGATCCCACAGCACCGGGTTGCCCGCTCTGCCCTCATGTCCCGCGCAGACAATACTTCCGGGATGCAGGGATGCCATGCGGAATATATTTTGCATGGTAGCGACTGTAAGATGCGGCTGGTCGCACACAGAGAAGAGTACGCCTTTTGGTATCCTTTCTTCTTCATTGAAAATGCCGCCCGCTTTCCCCGCGCTGCCCAATGCCGCCTCAAGTCCCAGTCTCAGCGAAAGGCTGATGCCTTCCTCGGGATGATCGTTTTTCACCGGAGTGATACCCCGCTTCTTTGCTTCCGTCGCGATCTTCTCATCCCCGGTCACGATATACGCGGGAAAGGAAGAAAAAGCCCGGACGTTCTCAAGCATCCTCTCATACATGGGTACGCCGTCCGCCAGAGTGTGCAGCTTATCCCCACCGAACCGCACTCCCGCCCCTGCGGCGAGTACGACGATGGCATATCTGCCCTTCATCCTCTCAAACCCGGTCACTGCCTCCAGCGCCCCGCCGCCGATGGCCCGCGCCTTATCTGATATTGTATAGCAGTGGGAGACGTCTGCCCGGGCGTCGATGTCACCGATCTTCAGGCCCTCTCTTACAAAAACACCTTCCTGAAGCATCCCTCTGACCACGCCCGGCATCTGCGCATATACCGGCTGTCCGCCTGTGACTGCGACGACCTGCCCTTTTTCCACGCTATCGCCTATCTGTACTTTCGGCTCCATGATACCGTCAGCGGACGCCCGTATGAGCCGCTCTGTCGTATAGCCGCCCACATTGCCGGGCACTCCTGTGTTGGGGATGGCGCTGCCTCTCCAGATGATATTTCCCAATGTGTGCCCTCTCTTTGTCTCAATCACACAGTGGCAGTCCTCTCCTGCCGTAAAACCGGGTCCAACACCAATGACAAAGGGCGCGTCCGTGATCTTTGTGCCGAGATTCTTTTTCGCGAGAATTGCGTCGACAATCACATCCGGTTCGTACCACTCCCGACATCGTGCATCGGGATCCACCATCACGGCGATATCCCCCTGTCCGATGATATGCTCCGCCTCTCCTTTTGATTCCGCACGGAAGGCTTCCATCTCTTCCACCTTCGCCGACTTCTCGTAGACCGCTCTGGAAAAAGCCACTGTTCGCCTCACCGTAAGGGGCGTGTCGATCTCTGTCATCAGAATCTGATGTCCTGCTCCGTAAAGACGGGAGGCAATACCTGTCGCCAGATCCCCCGCGCCTTTGACCAATATCTTCATGCCGCTGTCCTTCCTGTCCTGAATTCGCTACCATGTCCTATCACGCCATGCCGCCCTGTCTGCTGCGCGCGTCCTATACCCGCGCTGTCTTATCCTACCGCAAAGGCGGTAACAATCACATTGAAATTACCTCTGCCCTCAAGTATCCTGCATATCTCAAGCGCGCACTCTCTTCTGGGCGGAGTATCTGCTTTATTCAAAATGACCGTATATACGGCGCTTTCCGCACATCTTTTCCGCCCGCCCGATTCTGAGGCGGCAAGAAACGCAATATCTTCTGCGGTGACCGTATCTGTTCCATTCTTTCTCAATAAAGGACCTGCCAGTTCAGACCGGAAACAAACCTCTTTGAAAGGCTTCCCCACCGCGTCTAATCCGTATACAGACAGGACATGCGTCGTCTGCCCCGGTATGACCGGCTCATGCTCGGCAGGAACCTTAAGCGGCATCCTTTTCGCCCCATCCGCCTCGATTAGCACCGGAACCTCCCATGTCAGGATTTCCCTAAAGGTCAGTTCTTCAAGTCCTTTTAATTTCCCGCCGGGCGCAGGTCTCCCTGCCCACACCTGACGGAATTTTTTCAAATACTTTTTTATCTTTTCTACTGATGGATCCGTAAGAAAATACTCCTCTCCCTCGTCCATGATATGTGTCGTTGTGGTGACGATTACTTTTTCTCCTGCGCAGACATACTCCTGCGCCAGTTGGTGCAGTATCGTCGTCTTGCCCCCTGCCCCCACCACGGAAATGACAGGGGCAGGCTTTTCTGTTTTTACTGTGTTTACAACCCTCGGAATTCTATTTTCAAGTGCTTCTCTTATAGTCTGTATCCCGCACAGTTTTCCTTCTTTATATATCCATATCATCACTCTGCGCCGTGCCGGACATAGACCCCGGCATTCTCCACAAGGACTTTCCCGTTCTCAGCGGCAAGTATGCCTCTTAAGTACACCTGCTCCGCCCTGCCCTGAATCTTCGTTCCTTCCATAGGGCAGTAATCACATGCGGACTGATGATCCTCGGCGCTCAGCGTCCACTCTGTATCCGGATTCCAGACAACTATGTCCGCGTCCGCGCCGGGCACAAGCGCCCCTTTCCACGGATAGAGGTGGTAAAGCTTCGCCGGATTTTCCGCCAGATACGTACACATCTGCTCCGGCGTGATCCTGCCTGCATTGACGCCGAACTGCCAGATCAGCGCCGGACGTTCCTCCGCGCCGGGCATGCCGCAGGGCGTCTTTGAAAAATCTTTCGCCCCCGCCATCTTCTGCTCTTTTGTAAAACTGCAGTGATCCGTAGCGATGGTCTGGATGCGTCCTTCCTTCAATGCCTGCCAGAGCACCTCCTGATTCTTTTTTCTCCGGAGAGGCGGCGCGATCATATAATGTCTCGCCTCCTCGGCGGGAAGCGAATATTTTTCCTCGTCCATCACAAGATACTGGGGGCACGTCTCGATATATACAATCTGCCCTGCTTCCCTTGCCTTCAGGATCTCCCGGTATCCTGCCGCCGTACTCAGATGTACGACGATGACCGGAGTATCTACACATTTCGCGATGGCGAGTAAGCGGTGTACAGCCTCTGCCTCCGCCTCTTTCGGGCGGGTCCACGGATAATCAGAGACGTCCGTTCTTCCGCCTTTTTTCTTTTCTACCTCTTTCAGACGCGCCTGAATGATGCCGTGGTTCTCACAGTGCACTCCCGCGATGCCGCCCAGCTCTTTGAGCCGCGAGAGGACCTGATACATAGTCTCGTCATCTACCATGGTGTCATATGTCATGTACAGCTTAAAGGACATGGTCTCCTTTGCCACGATCTCACCCAGTTCCCGGCTGATCTCCTCATTCCAGTCGGTGATCGCCAGATGGAACGCATAGTCGCAGGAGGACTGCCCGTCCGCTTTCTTGTGCCAGTTATCAAGTCCGTCGCGCAGCCTCTCCCCCGGATACTGGGTCGCGTAATCCACGATGCAGGTCGTTCCTCCGGCAAGCTCGGCTTTGGTCCCGGTGTCAAATTTGTCTGCGGTCACCGTATCGCACACTTCCAGCGCCATGTGGGTGTGCGCGTCGATGAACCCCGGGAAGAGAAGTTTCCCCCGCACATCCACGATCTCGGCGTCCTTAAATTCCAGATCCTCACCCACGGCAAGGATCTTCTCTCCCTTTACAAGAAGATCCACCTTTCTCATTCCCTCGCCGCTTACGACTGTTCCGCCTTTAAATAATCGTTTCATCCACGACCCTCCTTATCATCTCAACAGGTACGCATAGTCCGTGCAGACTGTCTCCATCAGTTTGAGCAGTCCTTCCGGTATTCTTGTCTCCTCGCCTTTTGTCCACACGTAAGTCTCTCCGAAGAAACGTACCTTGCACTTCACCGCGTCTTTATCAAGAACTGTGAATCCCTGATTCTTGCTGTCATCCATATCCTTTTCATCTGCGAACAATGTGAATTTATCAAGGTACGGGGCACTGTCATATGGACAGAAGCTCTTGCAGTTGCCGCACTCGTTGCACATGTAATCCACATGGATGATCTGGTGCTTCTCCATGCCCGGTACGCGGATGGAGATATTCGCCCTGTTTGGACATACTTCCACACAGTTCTCACAAATACCGGAGCATCCCAGACAGCGGTTCGTCTCCTCTCCGCCCTCTTTCATATCCGCCAGATTTCCGCGTTTGCCGTAGATCTTCTCCTCGTCCGTCGCGGACGGAATATCCTTCACAAGCACTTCGCCGATCACCGCCTCCGCTGCTTTCAGTCCGTCACGGATACCTTCCACAACGGTAGCCGGGCCGCCGAGACCGTCGCCTGCCACATAGACACCCGCCAGATTTGTCTCGCAGGTATCCTCATTGACAAGGGCGCGTCCTCTCTCATTTACGTTGATGCCGTTCGCCTGATAGAAGCCTGTGGGAACCCTCTCTCCGACCGCCGCGATCACGGTATCCGCCGGGATCTCTTTCTCTTCGTCTGTCTCCACAACTCCTCTTCTGCCGGACGCGTCAATCTCTCCCAGCTTCATGACCTTGCACAGCAGTCTGCCGTCTTCCAGCTTCACAGGCGCTAAAAGTTCCATGAACTCCACGCCGTCTTCCACTGCCATCTCAAGCTCTTCTTCGTCCGCAGGCATGTAGCGTTTCGTTCTTCTGTACACAAGATACGCATGTTCTACGCCTTTTGTGCGCTTCGCGGCCCTCGCTGTGTCCATAGCTGTATTTCCGCCGCCGATAACGACAACGTTCTTTCCGATGTCCAGATTGCCGTCATTTGCCTTGTAATCAGCTAAGAACTCCAGCGCGTTGACAGGCTCCCCTTTCTCCAGACGGAGCACACCCGGCTCAGAAGCGCCCACTGCCACGATCACTGCCGTGTATCCCGCGTTCTTGAGCATATCAAGCTCTTTAATCTCTGTATTTAAGCAGATGTTGACGCCCATCTTCTCAAGAAGCGCCGCGTCCTTGTCAATGGAAGCTGACGGGATACGGAATTCGGGGATCACATGGCGTACCACACCGCCGAGAGCATCATTCTTCTCAAAGAGCGTCACTTCCATTCCGGCTCTTCTTAAGAAATATGCCGCCGCCATTCCTGCCGGGCCGCCGCCGATGACTGCTGCCTTCCCCGGTCTTGTGATCGCCGGAGCCGACAGCTTCTCCATATATGCGTCATATCCGTTCTCCGCCGCGATCAGCTTCATGTTGCGGATATGTACAGGCTCTTCGTAGAAGTTGCGGGTACATTTACCCATGCAGGCATGGGCGCAGATCGTTCCCGTGATAAACGGAAGCGGGTTCTTCTCTGTGATCACTTCCAGCGCTTCCTCGTATTTTCCTGCGTTCACAAGCTGCAGATATGCCGTGATATCCTGATGGATGGGACATCCTTCTTTACACGGAGCCACGAAACAGTCAAGCAAGGGCACATGTTTCTTCATCTTTCTGGACGGAAGCGGCTTTACCGCCTTCACATGGTGCGGGTTCGTCCTCGCGTCCTCGGCAAGCTTCGCGGAGCCCTCCACGCTCACGCCTGTGAACACGTCGTTTTCTTTCTCAAGCAGCGCCGCCATCTGAGCCATGCGGTCATATCCGCCCGGCTTTAAGAGCGTCGTCGCCACAGTCACCGGCCAGATGCCTGCCTCCACGATCCCCTTGATATTGTGGTAATCCGCGCCGCCCGAATAGGAGATGCGCAGTTTTCCGTCGAACTCTTTCGCCAGCTTCGCAGCTAGGGAAATGGACAGCGGATACAGGGATTTTCCTGACATATACATCTCCTCGCTTGGAAGCTCGTTCTGCTTCACGTCAACAGGGAATGTATTGGTGATCTTCACACCGAACTCTAAGTTCCTCTCCGCGCAGACTGCCATCAGCCTTGTCAGCATGGGAACCGCGTCCTCCCACTGCAGGTCATCCTTGAAGTGGAAATCACCGAACGCCACATAGTCATACCCCATCTCATCCATGGTCTTTCTCGCGAACTCATACCCAAGGAGCGTGGGATTGCACTTGATAAATGTATGGAATCCCTTCTCCGTGATGAGGTACATGGCGATCCTCTCGATCTCCTGCGGAGGACATCCGTGGAGCGTGGAGATGGTCACGGAATTGCAGATATCGCCGGAGATCCCTTCGATATCTTCTTTCGTCACGTGCTCGAACAGATCCGCATGTTCTAAAAGATACGCCTTACAGGACTTGAATACTTCGGAATCCTGCGCGTGTTTCATTGTGTTTAAGAAATTGTCGATCTTCTCAGACTGGATGCCCGCCAGATCGTACCCCACGCTGATATTAAACTGGAAGCCGTCCATACTTCCCAAACCGTATTCCTTGGCAATTACTTTACAAAGGAACCACGCCTTGATGTATTCTTCCATGGCTTCCGGCACATACAGCTCTGTGGACCACTCGCAGTTGTAGCACTCGTCGTCCGCCTTGATACAGGGTTTGTTGACGCAGGCGGATAATTCCGCCCCGTCCATGATCTGCACCGTCTTCAGCTCGAAGAAACGGCTGCCCGTATAATACGCCGCCACAATGTTCTGGGCGAGCTGTGTGTGGGGACCTGCCGCCGGGCCGACGGGTGTCTCCAGAGGACGTTCAAAAATTGTCCTCACATATTTCGCGTCCGCGCGGTAAGGATGATGCTCACCGAACACGGTCCCGCTCTTCTTATGCTCTGTCAGTGTCCAGTCAAGAAGCTGGGCAAATGACATTGGTCTCATAATATCACTCATTGTCTTACCTCCTCTATCCTATATGGTCTCAGGCATTTTCCTCCGGCTTGTCTTTCGGCAGGAGCAGATTCAAAAGCACCGCAAAGATCGTTGCCAGCACCACCGGAGACGACGCGAACGTATTATTGATGATAGACTGGAAGCTCTCAAGGCTCATGCTCATATTCAGCGCGCCGTGGATGCTCTGTGTCATCTGGTTTAAGCATCCGTCACTTAAAGATACACCCATTCCGATGGCGATGGATAATCCTGCGACTGTCGTATTTCTGAATGTAAGCTTCTCTGTCGTCAGCAGCTTAATACCAGTCATTGCGATGGACGCGAATACAGAAGCCACGGCTCCTCCGAGCACACACTGCGGGATCGTGCGCAGCAGTGCGGAGAATTTCGGGATCAGTCCCGCGATGAGAAGGAAGGTCGCCGCCAATGTGAAGACACGTCTTGCCACAACCTTTGTGGAACCAACGATACCTACATTCTGGCTGTATGTCGCCGTCGGAGGACATCCGAAAACAGCGCTGATGATATTGCTGATGCCGTATCCGATGATACCGCCATTCAATTCTTTGTCCGTCGGCAGACGGTCCATACCACCGCTTGTAGTAGCCGAGAAATCACCCATCGCCTGAATTGAGTTTACAAGGAAGAGGATCGCCAGCGGTATGATGGCCGACACGTCAAAGCTGATGCCGAACGCTGTCGGTGTCGGTATCTGTATCCAGCCTGCGCTGGAAAGTGCCGAGAAATCAACCATTCCGAAGCAGAGAGCAAGAAGATACCCGCAGATCAGTCCGATCAGGATAGAGGCCAGTTTGAACAGGCCTTTTCCGTAATGGTTCAGCGCCACCACGATTCCAAGCGTCACGAAAGCCACAAGCCAGTTCTGCCATGAACCATATACAAGCGCCTCTGTCTTGCCCTGTGTCTCTACCACCAGTTCATATGTATTGGAAGAATTACCCGCCATGTAGTTGATCGCCGTTGTATACAGAGAAAGACCGATGGCAAAGATAACCGTTCCGATAACGAGCGGCGGGAACACCTTACGGATCTGTTTGATCGTCAGTCCTACGATGATCGCCACGACGCCGCCGAAGAGCATTGCTCCGAAGATCGTATCCACATCTTTCGCCTGAGCAGCGATCGCCGTCATAGTCGGCACATAAGCAAAACTCACGCCGATGATAACAGGGAGATTCGATCCGAGATGGAACTTACCTCCGTATAACTGTAAAAATGTAGAGAGCGCCGCAAATACAAGGGACACCTGAATAAGAAGTCCCATGTTCACATTTCCGCCCGCGTTGTTCGCTGCATTCGCGACAAGGATCGCCGGAGTTACACACCCTACTACCGCGGCGAGCACATGCTGTGCTGCCAGCGGAAGAACCTGTCCGAACGACGGTTTTCCGTCCCATTTAAAAAGTTCTGAATTATCTTTTTTCACTTTGTTGTCCATTGTATTTACCCTCCTATCGGCTGTTTATCCGTTCTGCCAGCTCTTTCGCAGCCTGCCGGCAGTCCGCCATGACCTTCGCTTCGTCAATCTGTGTCAGTTTTCTGTCCTTCATCAGTACCTTTCCGTTGGCAACCGTAGTCACAACGTCATGTCCCGTTACGCCGAACACGAGATGTCCGTTGATGTTGTTCTCATTCATCGGAGTGAGCGGATCGTATGCCACGACGATCACATCTCCTGCCGCGCCTTCTTTTAAGACGCCCAGTTCCGGCTTGAAATACCTTCCCGCGATCTTCGCGTTGTTCTCAAAGAGCATCTTCGGCACTTCCGCCCACGCGGTGTTCGGATCGCAGAGATGGTGCTTATGGAGCACGTTCGCCACCTTGAAGGACTCCATCATATCGTGGGTGTATCCGTCTGTCCCCAGACCGGTCAGTATCCCTCTGTGCACCAGTTCCATGGTCGGCGGGCAGCCGCAGGCATTCCCCATATTAGACTCCGGATTATGTACGACCATGGTATCTGTTTCCTTAATTAAATCCATCTCGTGCGGATTGATATAAATACAGTGTCCGAGAAGCGTCTTCTCCCCGAGTATATTGTGGTCCATTAGACGGTCGACAATCCGTTTGCCGTAATGCTTCAGGCAGTGGTGCAGATCTTCAATCCCCTCTGCCACATGGATGTGATACCCCACCTCATCCGGCTTGTTCGCAGCCGCAAGTTCCATTGTTGCGTCCGAGATCGTAAACTGCGCGTGCATACCCATCATCCCGGCGATCATGCCGCTGTCATCTTTCAGTGCGTGGCGGATGAACTCCGCATTTTCCATAACAGACGCCCGCGCTTTGTCCATGCCGTCCCTGTCAGAGATCTCGTAGCAGAGACAGGAGCGCACACCAGCCTCTTTCGCCGCTTTCTCAATCTCAAAAAGAGAGCCTCCGATGGAGCCGAAGCTGGCGTGGTGGTCAAAGATCGTCGTCACTCCGCATTTGATACAGTCTATATAAGTAGCCATCGCACTTAAATAAGTATCATGGAGCGTGAGGTTCCGGTCAATGGTCCACCACATCCCGTCCAAGATATCAAGGAATCCGTCCGGGTTATAGCCATTGATGGAAAGTCCTCTGGCAAATGAACTGTAGATATGTTCGTGTACATTGATAAATGCAGGCATGATCAGGCCGCCTTTTGCGTCGATATACTCTGCATCCGGGTAAGCAGACCGGATGTCCTGCGTGGTGCCGAGCCTACGGATCGTCGTTCCTTCAACGGCAACCGCCCCGTCTTCGATAAACGGACATGAGGCATCTCTTGTGATCACTTTTCCGTTTCCTAAAACAAGCATCTTTTCTTCTCCTTTTTTATTGATTTTACACACATCACCCTTTGCACATCTCCTCGTTTTTCTGTGCATTTCGCATATAAATACCTCTTACTCCATATAGAATACCATCAAATGTGTATAAATGCAACCCAAATTCTAAATAATTTTTAGATTGCCTAAAAAATTTTTAGAAAAAGTGTTGACACCGTATTTTTTTATGCTATGATGGGTTTAGAGACACACATCACATTCACATTTTCTCTCTGGCTTTACGCTTAAAAGGCAGGTGAAAAAATGGTCCACAAACTTGAGTTTTTGAAACAGCTCGCACATGGTGTAACCGCTCAGTTCGGGAATTCCTGCGAGGTCGTTATCCATGACCTGACAAAGAAGGATCTGGACAGCTCCATCGTCTACATCGAAAACGGTCATGTGTCCAACCGCCATACCGGAGACGGTCCCTCAGGGATCGTGCTGGAAACACTCCGCTCCGATCCGGCAAAGGTGAAAGATAAGCTCGCTTATCTCACCCGCACGGACGACGGCAGGATCTTAAAGTCCAGCACCCTTTATATCCGGGATGAGGACGGCAGGGTCGCCTATATTTTTTCCATAAACTATGACATCACGACACTGCTTGCTATGGAGAACGCTCTCCACGGTCTGGTACAGACTGAACCCGAAGAGGATACAGAAGAAAAGGATTCAGGCACTCCTCAGACGATCACCCACAATGTGACTGAGCTTCTGGACCTGCTCATTGAACAGGCGATCGCGAAAGTCGGGAAACCCGTGGCCCTTATGAATAAGGATGACAAGGTCGCGGTGGTACAGTATTTAAACAACGCCGGAGCGTTCCTCATCACAAAGTCAGGGGACAAAGTCTCCACCCTTCTTGGGATATCAAAATTCACATTGTACAGCTACATGGACAAAAACTGAGCATACGGCGGATTCGAACTGGCGCATGCGAAAGAAACAAAGTAGAAATGTATGCGAAAGGCAACAGCAAACACGATAAATAAAAGGAGGTTTTCAAAAAAATGGAAACAATCAAATGGGCAGTCAACAAAATGCCGAAGACCGACGACGCACAGCTTAAGGTCATGGGACTTGATGAAGTAAAAAAAGCCCGCACATTCCATGAGAGTTTTCCCCAGTATACAGTCACACCGCTGGCGAAGCTCGATCACATGGCAGCACACCTCGGTCTCAAAGAAGTATACATAAAGGACGAATCCTACCGTTTCGGCCTGAACGCCTTCAAAGTGCTTGGCGGTTCCTTCGCCATGGCGCGCTACATCGCGAAGCAGACCGGAAAAGATGTATCCGAACTTCCTTATAATGTGCTCACATCTGAAGAGCTCCGCAAGGAATTCGGTCAGGCCACTTTCTTCACAGCCACGGACGGAAACCACGGACGCGGAGTCGCGTGGGCGGCCAATAAACTCGGACAGAAAGCCGTTGTCCTTATGCCGAAGGGCACGACTGAGACACGACTGAACAACATCCTCGCGGAAGGCGCTCAGGCGACCATTGAGGAGTACAACTATGACGAATGTGTCCGCATGGCAAACGCCATGGCGGAAAAGACAGAAAACGGCGTCATGGTACAGGATACCGCATGGGACGGCTACGAGGAGATTCCTGCGTGGATCATGCAGGGTTACGGCACGATGGCACTGGAGGCTGACGATCAGCTCCATGACTACGGATGCGAACGTCCGACCCACGTGTTCATTCAGGCAGGCGTCGGCTCCCTTGCGGGAGCAGTTCAGGGATACTTCGCGAACCGCTATCCTGAAAATCCTCCGAAGGTCATCGTTGTGGAAGCCGAGGCTGCGGCCTGCCTGTACAAAGGTGCATGCGCGGGAGACGGAGACATCCGCATCGTTGACGGCGATATGGTGACCATTATGGCAGGACTTGCCTGCGGCGAGCCAAACACCATCTCATGGGATATCTTAAAGAACCATGTTGATACATTCGTCGCTTCACCTGACTGGGTAGCGGCAAGAGGTATGAGGATGCTGGCAGCGCCGATCAAAGGCGACCAGCCGGTCACATCCGGCGAATCCGGGGCAGCGCCCTTCGGAACACTTGCGTGCATCATGACAATGGATGAGTATAAACCTCTTAGAGATCATCTCGGACTGGATGAGAACTCCAAAGTCCTCCTCTTCTCCACAGAGGGAGACACAGACCCGCAAAGGTACGAATCCATCGTCTGGGGCGGAAACGACCGATAGATGTAACTTATTCATTTTTAATGTAACCTATTCATTTTCATAGGCGCAGATGATGAATCGGCACACATATTCGTGATCGGTTCCACATACGCCAGAGATCACAAAAAAGGAGAGAGATTATTATGGATTTCAACAAGATCAAAGAAGCTGCACAGAACTATGAAAAAGACATGACCGCATTCCTGCGCGCCATCGTCAGAAACCCGGGCGAAAGCTGCGATGAGAAAGCGCACATCGACACCATCGCCGCTGAGATGAAGAAACTGGACTTTGACGAAGTCGTTATCGACCCGCAGGGAAATGTCATCGGCTACATGGGAACCGGCGACAAGATCATCGCATACGACGCGCACATAGACACAGTCGGTATCGGCAACATCGACAACTGGACATTCGATCCGTACGAGGGATATGAGAATGAGACAGAGATCGGCGGACGCGGTGTGTCCGACCAGTGCGGCGGCATCGTATCCGCTACATACGGCGCGAGGATCATGAAGGACCTTGACCTCATCCCGGAAGGCTGCAAGATCATGGTAGTCGGAACCGTTCAGGAGGAAGACTGCGACGGTCTGTGCTGGCAGTACATCATCAACGAGGACAAGATCCGTCCGGAATTTGTCGTATCCACAGAGCCGACAGACGGCGGTATCTACCGCGGACAGCGCGGACGTATGGAGATCCGTATCGATGTAAAAGGCGTTTCCTGCCACGGTTCCGCTCCGGAGCGCGGCGACAACGCGATCTACAAGATGGCTGACATCCTTCAGGATGTGCGTTCCCTCAATGAGAACGACGATGCTGACGAGACAGAGATCAAAGGTCTTGTAAAAATGCTCAACCCGAAATACAACCCCGACTGGGAGGAGGCTCGTTTCCTCGGGCGCGGTACTGTCACAGTATCCCAGATCTTCTACACGTCACCGAGCCGCTGCGCGGTAGCTGATTCCTGCGCGGTATCACTTGACCGCCGCATGACATTCGGCGAGACATGGGAAAGCTGCTTAGACGAGATCCGCGCACTCCCGAGTGTGCAGAAATACGGCGACGATGTAGTCGTATCCATGTACAACTACGACCGCCCGTCCTACACAGGATGCGTATATGAGATCGAGTGCTACTTCCCGACATGGGCGATCCCGAAGGATCACAAAGTGACAAAGGCTCTTGAAAAAGCTTACACATCCCTGTACGGCGACAAGAGGATCGGCGCTGAGGAGACTCTGGAAATGCGTCAGGCCCGCCCGCTGACAGACAAGTGGACATTCTCCACAAACGGCGTGTCCATCATGGGAAGAAACGGAATCCCGTGCATCGGATTCGGACCGGGCGCAGAGGCTCAGGCACACGCTCCGAACGAGAAGACATGGAAACAGGATCTCGTGACATGCGCGGCTGTATACGCGGCACTGCCGAAATCCTACTGCGAGTAGAACTTATTAAACAGTGTCCCGCTGTGTGAAACTGTGCTGCATCACGAAGCGGGCTCCACTTTACCTCATCCGTTGGAATGGTTGTAACATCTGCCGGATATGCTCATCCAATGGGATTCGCATATAGCAGATGAACAACCAGAACCAACTGTATTCGGAACGTTCCGCAAAACGCTTCGCTCACGCAGCACAGTTCCACACAGCGTACGCACTTCAAATTAAGAAGTGTAAGTGTGCCAAGATCGGAAAGCTGCCAACTACGAGATAGGTTGCACCTCGCTTGTTTGGTCTGTTAATGCGGAGGCGATCACACAACATCCGCAGCAGACTGTTGGAAACACATCTTTATAGTAACTTTTGAACGCCGACCTGTTTTACCTTCTTGATATCGGAAGTGAAAATTTCTGATCTGATGGCACAGAAAATCTGTTTCTGTGCCATGAATGGAGGTAAAGCGAAGCCTCGGAATGAAGGACACAAAAAACAGATTTTCGTCCACATATAGCAAAAAATTTTTATTTCAATATTCAAGGAGGACAAACAAAAATGAAAACTTTACAGGATTACATCGACAAACTGAACGCGCTGAACTTTAAGGACATGTACAACGGGGACTTCTTCCTTACATGGGAGAAGACGGATGATGAGATCGAGGCTGTATTTACACTGGCTGACGCTCTGCGCTACATGAGAGAGAACAATATTTCCACAAAAGTATTCGAGAGCGGTCTCGGCATCTCCCTTTTCCGCGACAACTCCACACGTACACGCTTCTCTTTCGCTTCTGCCTGCAACCTGTTAGGTCTTGAAGTACAGGATCTGG
>ERZ1643251.1836-NODE-1836-length-23083-cov-5.861299_pt1 | contig 23083 bp, 18 predicted proteins | sample MGYA00579261_ERZ1643251 | MGnify/ENA primary metagenome ERZ1643251 (study PRJEB29033, sample SAMEA4952267) | chicken gut metagenome | biome: Broiler Chicken; feature: Gastrointestinal Tract; material: Caecum | place: Ireland | collected 2018 | study: Broiler... | reverse complement strand
AATTCTTTCTCACTCATCCCTGCTTGATCTACATTCTCTAAAACCGTCTTTTGTAGATCTAAGTTTTCTTGTTCTTGGGCATAATAAGCTAAGTCTGTTTTATTCCCAAACCAAATATTACCTTCTAATGGTTTTAAAATACCTACTAATAATTTTAATAACGTACTTTTCCCTACTCCATTTTCTCCAACAATTAAGAAACGTTCGCGATTATTGACTAGAAAAGATAAATTATGAATAAGGGTATTACTATTTGGATAAGCAAATGTAATATTATTGACTTTAACAGGTATTTTAGAACCTTCCCGTTCAGGTTGAATACGAAGTTTAACTCTTTTATACACCTTATCTCGTTCAATATGATGTTTCATCATTTTATTTAGTTGTTTTTCACGACTTTGAGCCATACGTTTTCTCTTCCCACTTGAATTAGAATATAACAAGACAATGTCTCTTAATTTTTGTTCTTCTCGTTCTTGTTTTTGAATTAGTCGTTCTTTGGCTTCCGCTTCGGCTTTAGCTTTTTTTAAATAAGTTGAATAATTTCCATCATATAACTTCATTTGTTTTGTAAGTTTATCTAAATGTAGAGTCTTGGTTGTAATTTGATCTAAAAAAGGTACATCGTGAGAAATAATTAGAACCATTCCTTGATAATTCTTTAAATAACTTGTAATAAATTCTCTTGTGTTTACATCTAAATGGTTGGTTGGTTCATCTAATAATAAGATTTCTGGTTTTGAATAAAGTAAGTGAGCAAAGGCAATCTTTGATTTTTGTCCTCCACTTAAATCCATCAGTTTTATATCTAACAAGTTTCCATCTATCCGCATATGTTCCAATAGTTCAAATAGAATATTTTCAGCTTGGTAATAATCATAATATTCTAATTTTTCTTGGGTGTTTGCGATGGCTTTTAAAATCTTTTTTTGTTCTTTTTCTGGAGCAACAGCTACTTTTTCATATAAGTCCGTTAGTTTTTGTTCTAAAGATTCGATCGGACGAGCACTCATTAAGTATTCAAATACGGTGGTATTTTTATCTTCTAGAATAATCTCCTGAGGTAGATAACCAATTCTTTTTTTATTAGGTATGATAATGCGACCTTGATCTAATTCTTGAATACCTAATATTACTTTAAATAGGGTTGTTTTTCCTGCTCCATTCACGCCAACAATTCCTACTTTATCTCGATCATGAATCAGGAAATTTGCTCCTTCATAAATTTGTTCCGTTCCAAACGATAACCAAAGATTTTCTCCTCGCATGTTCTCACCTCATTTCGCTGTTTCATTGTATCACAAAAAACGATAGAAAAAAAGAGGTCTCCCTCTTTATACACCTACACTTTTAGTTTCAGGCAAAGTCGAAGCTCCATCAATGACAAATTCTGAACCTGTGATATAACTAGAAGCATCACTAAGAAAGCTGCTAAATTACCAAGCTCTTCAATCGTACCTAAGCGTCCCATTGGAATACCGTCTGCGATCCCTTTCACTACACTATCTGGATTATTCGCATCAGTATCTTTCGCAATCCCTTCTACCATAGGGGTCATAATATACCCAGGCAATATGGCATTGACATTAATACCATGTTCAACACCTTCCATCGCAAGTCCTTTAGTAAAACCAATTAAAGCTGCTTTCGTCGTCGCATAGGCAACTTCTCCAGCATCCGCTACTTTAGGTCCCGTTACACTTGACAAATTAACAATCTTTCCATATTTTTGTTTTACCATATAAGGATAAACCGCTTGCGTTACATTCCATGTTCCTTTGATATTGACATCAATATGGAAATCACGAACTTCTGGTGTCATTTCTTCAAAACGTACCAATTTAGCAACTCCCGCATTATTCACTAAAATATCAATACGACCATATTTATCAATAATAGCTTTCACACAACGATTAACTAAATCACGATCCGTAATATCTACTTTATATCCAATTACATTTGAATAAGTTTGACGTAATTGATGTAAGGTTTCCCCTAACTTATCATCACGATCTAAAATAACTACGGTCGCACCTAATTTTAAGAATACTTGAACAATTCCTAAACCATTACCCATGGCTCCACCTGTTACGACCGCAATTTTTCCATCCAAATTCATGTTTTCCCTCCTCTATTCTTATACATTTATTATATCTTAAACCTTTTAAGAAGTAAAGAGAAGAAAAAGAGGAAGATAATTCTAAGAACAACTTTTTCTTAAAAAATCTTTCCTCTTAGGTTATTTTTTACTTTTCTTTCTTCTTGTTTTCTTTTTTCCTTTATGTGTTTCTTGATAAGTAACTAAACCAATCACTACAAGTCCCATTATTAATAAGTAAATCCATAATGGAATAATCGCTAAAATGTTTTCCAAATAAAGCATAATATTCAATATAAACGCACCTATAGAAACCACAAATAACGTGTTGTATGCAGGACGATAAATACTAAAGAACATTAATAATACGGTTACAATACTGACATATATAGATACATATGGCACATTGGTAAATATAATATTAATTAATAATAAAGCAATAAATAAAGTAGAAACTATATTTTTATCGCGATCATTTCGTATTCCTTTTTCACACAATAATAATACTAATACTATAGATAATAGGTTTACAAATATATCTTGCATAAAGAAATATTTATTCAAATCCAATAAGATATTGATCATTGGGAATAAGAAGGCAAGAGATGTTACTTGTAATAGTTGTTTATCCTTCGTATTCATAAATAATCCACTAACTAAAGCTAACATTACAAGAATATGATTATAAATTGGTTGGAATTGGAAGATATTTTCAATAGAAAGGAATTCATAGAAGAATAATATTAATATTACATACGCTGCTGGATAAAGACTTTTGATGTAAGTATCTTTATTATTTCGAATATAATAAGTATACGCAAGTGTAACTACCAATAATACAAATCCACCAATTTTATTTCCTGTATAAACTGTCATAATGAAAGCTAACATTAAAGTCGCAAATAAGGTTAGTAAATAAGTCCATTTTAATTTCTTTTCGACCGTTAGGCAACCTGCCACTAAGAATACGATACTAATAACAGTAAATATAATAGAAGCATCAAAAATTCTTAAGAAATAGAAACATGCATATAGTAATAAACCAAGTTTTAATGGTTGTAAGTAATATTCCGCATACATTTTATGATCGTAAATAGAAAGATAAACAAAATGGAAAAACAATACAACAAGAGAAACTAAGACTGGAGCTAAGAAAGAAGCTGCAAAACTAAAGATATAGATAAATAGTGCATAAAAATTTAGCCCAATCATACTCGTACGATGAAAGAAACTATCGCTTTTTGTCTCTTTATTTAACAATAAAGCAATAAATAATAAAGCATAACTTAAAAGTAAAACAGAGATATTCACAGTCGCATCAAAATGTAAATGGAAAATAATAGATGGACATAAACATAATGCGAATACCGTCGTAAGAATCGTAGACGTTTTTGTCGCGTGATATACATTTAAATAATAAAGGTTACACAAACTTAAAATGACTGCTAAAATATAAATCACTGAATTTTGTACACTCGTACCTATAATGAGTGCAAAGACTAATATATAACTAGCAACTTTTAAAAATTGACGAAAAGTACTTTGAATATCCGTATTTTTTATTTCTAACATACTTACAATCGTAAGTACTAAACTCATAGCTAAAACAATCACATACATATCTACATTAGTATATCCTAAATAATAGATTGGGGCAAGAAAGAATCCTGCATATACACCATATAAATAAGCTTTATTTTTAAATACTTGATAAGAATACCAAGATAGAAAGGAAAGAAGTAAAAAGAATAACATTAAAACAATATCTTTTCCTTCACCTGCAAAACTAAACCATTCACCAAACAAACCATATTTTCCAATACCAAAATATCCAACAAGTAAGAAAAACATAGATAAAATGTGATAAACCCATAATGAATACTGATTTTGAATATGTTTATGATTAAATAAATATAATGCATAAAAGATTCCTGAGAATAATAACATTACAAGTACTAAAAACCATGGTTGTTTTACTGTTATTGTTGAATTTAAAAATAAATATCCAGCAAGTAAAACAAGTCCCACACCAACATTTAAAATACGATTTAATTTAATTTGTTCTTGTCGTTTTTTAGAAATTCTTTTTTTCTTATAATTTCCTTTTTTATATTCTATACGTATTTTATCATACGCCGCAAATACAAAGACAGAAGAAATAAAGTTAGGAATAAAGTTTAGAATTCCAACTAATAATAACACTCCTCTATTTTGATATAACGTATAGACATCTTGATTGGCACATTGGGCATAATAAAAACCTAAAACGAGTTCAACTACTCCCAAAACAAATATCATTGGGGAATATGTTGTAAGACAAGTCAGTAAAATTAAACCACCAACAATTAAATTACAAACAGATGCCCATTTCAAAAATTTTTTCATAACTTCACCAAACCCTTATTATACTCTATTATTATTAAACCATGCGTATGAAATTTTGTCAAATGAAATCACGAAGATTATAAAAAAAGTCTTTTCACTCCTAAAATGTTCATCCATTCCTGCTCGTTTAGAGAGAAAACTACTACTTATTTTATATACAATTGTTGAGGCATAATGTCCCATACTTGGACTATTTATCAAAAACAAAAAAGAACCAATATTAGTTCTTTCTAGCATCATATTTTTTACGTTCATTCGTATTTAATATTCTTTTACGCATACGGAAATTTTCTGGTGTAACTTCAACTAATTCATCCGAATTAATATAATCTAAACAATACTCTAATGTTAACGCACGAGGTCTTTTTAATACTACGGTATGATCACTTCCACTCGCACGCGTATTCGTTAGTTTTTTACCTTTTACCACATTAACCGCTAAGTCATTATCATGACTATGTTCTCCCACAATCATACCTTCATAAACTTCGGTTCCAGGCTCAATGAACATGACACCACGATCTTCTAATTGTCCTAACGCATAGGCGGTCGCTTGTCCATTTTCCATTGATACTAAAACACCAAGTTTTCTTTCTCCAATGCGATTACTTGCCATTTTACGATATTCTTTAAATGTATGACTCATCATACCATATCCCTTTGTCATTGTCATAAATTCAGTCATAAAACCAATTAATCCACGAGATGGAACCGTATATAATAAACGAACTTGATTTTCATCATGAATCATATTTTCCATTTGACCTTCACGTAGTCCTAGAGCTTCAATCACACTACCAACATATTCTTCTGGAACATCAATTTGAACATCTTCATACGGTTCACATTTTACACCATCGATTTCTTTCATAATTACTTCCGGTTTAGACACTTGTAATTCAAAACCTTCACGACGCATATTTTCAATTAAAATAGAAAGGTGTAACTCCCCACGTCCTGATACGATAAAAGATTCACTATCGTTTGGAGCGATTTTAAGAGAAACATCACGTTCTGTTTCTTTTCGTAAACGTTCTTCAATCTTTCTTGCCGTTACAATTTTACCTTCTCTTCCTACAAATGGAGATGTATTAACACCAAAAGTCATTTGTAGAGTTGGTTCATCAATACGTAAGTGAGGTAACGCTTCTTCTTGTCCCACAGTACAAATGGTTTCCCCTACACTAATATCTGGTAATCCAGCAATAGCGACAATGTCTCCCGCACTTGCTTCTGAAACTTCTAAATGTTTTAATCCGTAATAACCAAATATTTTTTGAATACGAAATTGTTTAATACTACCATCTAAACGTACACAAGAAACCATTTCATTTACTTTTACATGTCCACGTTTTACTACACCAATTCCAATACGACCTACAAAGTCATTATAATCTAAAAGAGCTGGTTGAAATTGGAAGGGTCCATCAACTTCTACTTTAGGAGCTGGTATATCATTCACAATCATATCTAAAATAGGATCCATGGTTGGTTCTTGAGTATTTACATCTGGAGATAAACTAGAAGTACCTGCCAAAGCTGACGCATAAACAACTGGGAATTCCAATTGACTTTCATCCGCACCTAATTCAATAAATAAATCCAATACTTCATCTACTACATGTTCTGGACGAGCAGATGGCTTATCAATTTTATTCACAACAACAATCGGTGTTACTCCAGCTTCTAACGCTTTCTTCAATACAAAACGAGTTTGAGGCATCGTTCCTTCATAGGCATCTACTACTAGTAAAACACCATCTACCATATTCATAATACGTTCCACTTCTCCACCAAAGTCCGCATGTCCTGGTGTATCTAAGATATTAATACGACAACCTTTATAATCAATAGCTGTCGTTTTAGCTAGAATCGTAATTCCACGTTCTTTTTCAATCGCGTTTGAATCCATCACACGTTCTTCTACTTGTTCATTTTCACGAAAAGTTCCTGACATTTTTAATAACTTATCCACAAGAGTAGTCTTTCCATGGTCAACATGGGCAATAATCGCAATATTTCTAATATTTTTCATGCACATTCACTTCCTTTAAAAAACCTCAGTAATTATACCACAAAGCCCTTATAGTGTAAAGAAAAAGATACGTTTTCGTATCTTAAATTGTATATGGACTATTAAAGGTTCCATTCCCACTAAGTATTTGAACATCAGGAGAAATCATAATCACTGGACGGATAGAATACGGATTCGATTCCCCATCTTTTTGGGCAACACCATTAAGCTTAACATTCCACACACTTCCTATACTATATAATGTAGATGTCCAATAATTTTGAGCATTACCATAACTAGTGTTTGTTGTATGATTTTTAGATAGGATTGTTTCACTTTGACCAGATAATATTTCTCCTACTCTTATTAATCCCACTCTTCCTTCATAGGGATTACTTGCGCTTTCTAAATTATTCTTATAATTTTCACCTATCCAATATTCTCCTCGATACCATGTGGTTGAGACTAATTTATTTTTATCTATTTCATTACTATTACTAATCCAATTGATAAACGATTCTTCATTTATAGTTGTACATAACGTACAATTTTCTCCGTATGCTGTTTTATCGACCTCTTCTATTATTCCATCATTATTTTGATCGTAATATCCATCTAATATTAATTTTGTTCCTTGATCAGATGTCTCTACTACTCGATAATTTCTTCCAGCATATGTCACATATTCTCCGATTAAACTATATTCATTTAGATTACCTCTCATATTTTGATCTTCAATAACAAATGGATCTTGCAAAGTACCAGTTCCAAATATAGCAGAAATATTGGATTGAATATTAATAACAGGACGAACACCGGTGCTAGACACACCGGAAATTCCACTAGAGCCTGCAATTCCTTGATGTTCCACACGCCATACAATCGATGAACTTCTTGGTGTTAATGTCCAATAAAATTGTGAATTTACTAAATAACTTGAAAAGTCCCTCGAAAGCTCAAACTCATCAAGTGATAATAATCCAACAGGTTTTTGTACTTTCGATAAATTATTTTTACATGTAGTTCTTCTTGAATTTGAATATGTTGTCTCACTACACCATGTTTGATTCACAAGTAAGTATTTATCTTTTAAATTGGGATAGAAATAATTGTTTAACCAATCATTCACATAACTATTGTCATAATCTTGAACTGTATTGGCGGCTCCCCATGGTATAGCTGTCACATTTTCTTCGGTAATTATACGGATACTTCCATCTTCATTGATTCCCATGATTCGCCATAAGAATCCATCAAACCAGATGTAGTTAGAATCTTGGACTCCTTTTAAATAGGTTCCTCCCATATATTCATAGGTTCCATCGGGACTTGTTTTTAATAAATCTTGAACTAATTCTGTTATATTTCATCCTGATTCAATATTATTTGTATCTTGTACAAAATCAATGGTTAAGCTTAAATCTTTACTCGTTTCTGGTATAGTTGTTGAATTACTATTCCAATTTACTTTAACTTTAAATGTTTTTGTTTCTCTAGCCTTTAACTTATCATTTACTTTTAATCCATCGATACTAAATTGAATATCTTTTGGTTCTTTTTTATTGGAGTCTACGACTCCTTTGATATCTTTTACATAGGCATCAATATTACCTCTATTTTCTACGGTAATGATATACTCCCCATTTGAACCAGGCGATTTGAGATCAATGATAAAATTGGCGGTGGTATCTCCTACAATTTCTTTTTGAATGGTTTTCGCTCCATTCATGGTTCCTTCTTCTATTTTCGTAAATAAGATTTGAAAGTTAGAGATGACACTTCCGGTTCCTTGAATATTTAATTGTAGGCTTAGAACCGCATAGCCTATGGCTAGTCCAACTAAAATAGAACACAGCATTCCAATAATAATACGTTGTTTCTTTCTGGTTCTCATATGTCACCTTCTATTCTTATTTTATTGTATAAAAAAGAAGGAAAATATCAATATCAGATACCTCCCCCCATGTATATTAACTCGCTAAATGCAAATGTGAAATTCAAGTGTTGTTCAATATTCTGTTGATTTTACTATGTTTAGTATAATTCATCCATTTTAGAAGTGGAGGTATTACTTTTTTACTATAACTCTTTTTGTAATCTTTTTCTATCACTTCGACAATATTAGAAAAACTCTTTAAGTCTCTAGACCCAAAAAGTTTTATTTCGATAAGTTTCTTGTAATTTGACATTCTAAATTCATATAATCAAATAAACTTCGTTTTAAACGGTTTTGATAGTCAGATAGTTCTTTCTTGACATGACCATTTTCTAAATAAGGAAGTAAAAGTTCAATAAATTGGACTTGTTCGTTGATCGTATATAATTTAACTAATTTTAGATTTCTAGGAAATTTACTTTTATTTTTACGGAAAAAAGCAGTTGTTATACCACATTCTCCGTGAACTTTTTTCTTTTCTAGAAGATTCATACCAGATTCTGCATATCCCTCATTGAATTTTGAATTCTCATGAAATCCTAGGTATGTATATACCAGTTGTTCTTCTAATTGAACTGGTTTGGCAAAGAAAATATTTGTTTTAATGTTAGATCCTTCTTTATGATCAGTATGACATACAAATAATGGCATTCCATTTTTACTAATACTTGAAAAACTAGAACTTTTTACTTTTAAATAAGCATAATTAAATAAACTATGATTTCTCTTATGTTCATATTGATCTAAATTTTGTAAAGCTTCTTTTTGATTCATTCTTTCTAACATACGAGGTAAATTTTGATAATATTCTTTTTCTTTTTGTGAATAATGATACATATCTTTTGGTGCGTCTTCTAAACTTAATCCTATGACATGAGGAAAATAAGATGACTTTAATTCAAAAGTATGAATACTATTATTCGTATATACTAAATATTCTTGATCATCAAATTGTTCATTAAACACACGATATAAAGATAACAGTTGTGAAAAGATTTGTTTTTTTTCTAAAGGTGTAGGTATAATACGACGTACTTTTAAAACACCTTTTTTAGATTGACGAAATTCATCGGGTGAAATTGATAGGTGTTGTAGTTCAATTGGATCTTGATCAATTCCTGTAAAAATACGGCGCAAAAAGGAAAAGTTCTTTTGAAGTAAAGCTAATTGTTCGTCATTATTTTCTTTTAAAAGTTCGTGGTAATAATGATTTAAAAAGTCAATTATACGAATCGTGTCACCAAAAAAATCTTCGTTCATTTGAAGGTGTTTATTAAAACGTTGATTATAATCTTCTCCATAACTTTTTATTAATTCTTGAAATTTTTCAAGCTCAATCATACCCTTACCTCATTTCTCACATATTATCATTATATCTAACCATGGCTTGTGAGACAATAGTTTTTTTAAAAGAACATTAATTATTCTAAAATATCTAAATCTGTGGCTTGAAGATTTTTTTCATACACCACTAATTTTTCTTGTGCATCTAATGTGGCTAGTAGAATAGGTTCATATGAAGTGTAACCTTTTATTTTCAATTCTTTTTTTAACCATTCTTCATCTTTATGCATATCGTTTAATGCATTTCCCATAATATGACCATCTACAATAATATTAGCTACTAAGCGACTTGGATCTACTTTTAGGTTCATGTCTTTAGGAGTAACCGGTTGATATTCTGCTTTAGGAAGAATAGTCAGTTTTCCATTGGCTTCTACAATCGCATATTCAATTTGAGAAACATCAAAATAACCACCAATTCGGCATTGTTCTAAAAAATCATGAATATCATATTTCGTCTTTCGGAAATTTTCTTCCAATAATTTTCCCCGTTTAACTAAAATATTGGGCTTTCCAATTATTAAACGGCGTAATTTAATATTTTTCATGGTAATCCAAGAAACAAATAAAGCAATAAAACCAAAGACAAAGACCGCAATCACACCATAGAAAAAGGGAACATCGGTATTAACTGTCATTTCTGCGGCGAAGTTTCCAATGGATATTCCAATGACATAATCAAATAAGCTAAGTTCCGAGACTTGTTTCTTTCCAATCATTTTGGTTGCGACAAATAAAATAATCAACGATAACACACTACGAGGAATTACTTCTAATGTTTTAAGACTCATTTCCATAGAATCACCCACTCTTAGTATGGCAAAATAAAAAAATAGTATGACCTATTTTTTTAATTTTTCTAATATTTTTTCTTTTACGCTCTTATCAAAAACAACATTGGTTTTAAATACAAAGACTAGAACAATCGCTAACAGAATACCATAACTAATATAACCTAGAACGGCATCTTTCAAGACGTAAATAATAGAGCATGCGGCAAACAAGATATTAATGAAATAAATAATTAATACGGTCGCACGTTGTGATAGATTACGATTCAACAATTGATGATGAATGTGAAACTTATCTGGTTTCGATATACTTTCTCCTTTTAGTAAACGACGTAAAATTGCAAAAATGGTATCTAATATTGGAATAGCTAAAATTAATAATGGAATGATTAAAGAAGTCATGGTTACATTTTTAAATCCTAATAAAGCAATCACCGCTATAATGAGTCCTAAAAACATGGATCCACTATCACCCATAAAAATACTAGCTGGATTAAAGTTATGAACTAAGAATCCTAAAGTTGATCCTAGCATTATAAAGGTTAAAATAAAATCTAGTCCAAATTTTCCTTGCATCGTCGCAATAATACCTACGGTTGCAAAATAAATCGCACTAATACCTGCGGCTAGGCCATCTAATCCATCAATCAGGTTCATACAGATGATACAACCTAAAATAAAGAATAAGGTAATGGGATAAGCAAAAATTCCAAAATCAACATAAAAGCCAAATGCAGATAAATCTTGCATGACAATCTTTCCATAAAAGACAATAACACAAGCTGCGAATAGTTGGCCTAAAAATTTATGAGAAGCTTTTAATGGTTTAATATCATCCACGACTCCAGTTAATACAATGATAAAACTACTAATTAAAATAGAGTTCATTGTTGCAGATGCTTCTCCGAATACCATGTATCCACATAAGAAAGCAAGAAAGATTGCCACTCCCCCTAAACGAGGCATTGGTTTTTTATGAACTTTTCTTTCATTCGGAATATCCAATGCGTTTACGTGTTTAGCAACTCCGCGGATAAACGGAACGATACTACATCCAATAATAAAAGTGATGAGTACCATGAAAAAGATTTTTATATATATTCTTGGATCCATAACATTCACCTACTACATTAGTAGTATACCACATCTGTTTTTAATATACAATTTTCTATTGCATTTGACAATCTTTTTACAGGTGATAGAAAGTAACGATTATCTTTTGATTATATTACTATTGTATATTAAAAATAAGAGTAATCAGAGTTATTCTTATTCTGTACGACATTCTACTGTTGTTTGTCCATTTCGATAACTATAGTAAACTGTACCATCACAATTAGTTATATCATCATTAGTAATAGACTATCTTAAAAGTTGTCATATTCTGATATTTGATTTTGATTATTTGTTGTAATGGTAACGTTTTCACTTAAAAAGTCAACAATTCCTTTGGCAGCAACAAATGGCAAAAGAATCACTAGAGAAGCCATTGCAAGTCCAAAGACAGAAAGAACATTAGAAATACTAGTTCCCCCTAATCTAGCCACTTGCACACGTATATTTTCAAAACTTTCATTTGGATTATAAGATAATACTTTATTAATCTTTTTCTTTGTATGTATCATATAAATATTTTTAAATAATGAACCAACAATGAGTCCAACTAAAACATAGATAACTATAGCAATGAAAAAAGATGATGAATTTCCTAAAATTTTTAAAACGAAACTATTGGCAAGTCCTTCTATAATCATTAATAAAATTCCAAAAAGAATCATACGACGATAAAAGAAGTATAATGGTCCAAATAAGAAGGCCGACCAATTAATATTTTTGCTTAATACTTTCGCTCCATTTTTACCAACGAAATCAAGTGTTAATTGTTGAAGTTGATGATCATTTAAAGTTGTTGGTCCAGTAGACTGTACTCTATTTTTTTCCACACCAAAGACTGGTTCTGCTGGTTTTTCAGGAACAACCATTGCGTTTTCCACAGGTTTTGTCGGAGAAACTACCGGTGGAACAACATTTTCCACAGGTTTAGATGAATTGATAGAGATATTTTCCACAGAATTAGGGATAGTTGATTGTGTAACTTGTTCATTAACCTGTGAATGATCAACTTTAACTTGTGTTTCCTGTGGAAAATCATTCATCGGTTCAAATGCATTCATTATATCAGGAATATTCTTATTCGTTGAAGGTGTTTCTACTTTTGGTTCAGAAACTACAGGATTCGTTGGAGTTGGATTAGTTGGAAAAATCATTGTTTTTTCTAAATCTTGAGATGGATTACCTGAATTCGTAGTTTGTGTTGAAGTATTTGTGACACTTTGATTCGATACATTATTTTCTAAAGGATTTACTGCTTGACTAGTTAATGGATTCCCACATTGTAAACAATACTGCACATCATTTGGGTTTTCATACCCACATTTTAAACATTTCATAACTACTTTCCTACCTTTCGATTTTATTATAATATAATAAAAAACAGGTTGTCAATGGCACTAACCCTCTCCATTTAAAAGTAAGAATCGGGAATAATCCTTTATTTATCAATTGTTTCTTGCTTTTTAATATTTACATTGTCTTGCTATTTGCGAACAAAAAAACTATTCTTGTAATGTACAAAAATAGTTTATTTTTCTAATAAATGAATGTTGTCTAATAAGATTCCTGTTCCTTCTGCGACACATGTTAATGGACTTTCAGCAACGAAAACAGGAACTTTTAATTCATGAGCGAGTAAACGATCAAAACCATCAATCAAGGCTCCTCCACCCGTTACTACAACTCCTTTATCAATAATATCTGCAGATAATTCTGGTGGAGTTTTTTCTAATACGCTTTTTGCCTCATGTACTAACATATAAACGCTTTCACGAAGAGCTTCTTCCACTTCTTCGGAACAGAGTGTTATGGTATGAGGAAGTCCCGTTACTAAATCACGTCCACGTACTTCCATCTTTTCATTTTTTCCTTCTGGAAAAACAGTACCAATCGTCATTTTAATTTCTTCGGCAGTACGATCACCAATTAATAATTTATACTTATCTTTAATATATTTTAAAATGTCTGCATCAAAGGTATTTCCAGCAATCTTAATAGAAGAACTTGTAACAATTCCTCCAAGAGAAAGAATTGCAATATCCGTGGTTCCTCCTCCTACGTCAATAACCATATTTCCACTTGGTTTAGAAATATCCATACCAGCTCCTACTGCAGCTACTTTTGGTTCTTCTTCTAAGAATACTTTTTTAGCTCCTGTACGTTCCGCTGCTTCTTTAATCGCATTTTGTTCCACTTGTGTAATATTAGATGGACAACAAATTAAAATTCTTGGTCTTGAAAAGAAACTCTTTCCATTTACTTTTCGAATGAAGTGATTTAACATAATCTCTGTGATTTCAAAGTCAGCAATCACACCATCTTTCATGGGACGAATCGCATGAACTCTCCCTGGTGTTCTTCCTAACATTTCACGAGCTTCTGTACCGACAGCCAATGGTTTTTTCGTTTCTGCATCAATAGCTACTACCGATGGTTCATTTAATACAATTCCTTGACCCTTAATATAAATTAGTACATTAGCGGTTCCTAAATCGATTCCTATATCTTTTGCGAACACTTTATCACTCTCATTTCTACATATCTAATATTATAACATATTCATACCTATTTTTTTACTTAAATTTCTAAATTTAAATACTTTTTTTTCGTGGACTCTCCACCACGTAAATGACGTACTTCTTTATGAAATTTTAAAATTTTTTCAACCTTTTGATATAACTCATGATCCAATCGAATCAATCGATATTTAAGGTCTTTGTGAACGGTACTTTTCGATACTCCAAAAACATTAGATAACTCTCTTACCGTCTTTCTGGTTTTCAACATCATATGCGCTTCTTTTAATATCCTTGATTCTATTTCTTTATTCACAACAACACCCCTATACTTCAGTATATAGATATTGAAAGAATTTCATGAACATTATTTTTCGAAGAAAAAAGAGCAGATTTAAATCGCTCCTATATTTCACTTACTAACTTATCATAGTACTCTTCAGGATTTACGGTTGAACCATTAATAATAAGTTCAAATAATAAATGACTTCCTAAATCCGTTGAAATATTAGAAGTTCCACTTTTTCCAATCACTTGACCTTGTTTTACCGTATCACCTTTTTTGACACTGGCTTCAGATAAGCTTTGATAAATACTAATAATATCTTTATCATGCTTCATTTGAATAATTTTTCCTAATAATTTATCTTCTTTTACCTCTGTCACTTCTCCATCTAAAATGGCAACAACATCAAAGGAATCTTTTCCTCCATAAGCAACTCCACTGTTTTGCATATAAGTACTATCATGGTAAATCAATGCATTTTGTTGGCTAGTTTCATCTGCCTTATAATCATAATAGCTCTTTAAAATTTTAATTTCAGTATCATTATAAGGACGAATAATGGTTGGCTTTACTTCAACAACTGGAACTTCGTCTTCTACAATTGTTTTTGTCACGTATCCATAATGATCCTCATCTTTAAAAGTTGCTTGTTTTAACGCATTTTCTACTAAGTAGGCACCACCAATAGCGACTAAAGCAATAAGACCATAAATTACTGGAAGCATTTTTGGTTTTATTCTTCTATGTTTCATTTTCTTCACCTCTATTTTAAGTGTGAACAAAATGAAATTTTTTATACTTCTTTTTTAAAGTTTTTTTATTTCAACACCTTGGTAATAATGTTTAATGATTTCTTCATAAGTTTTTCCTTCTCGCGCCATTCCTTCCGCACCATATTGACTCATACCTACACCATGACCATAACCTTTTGTTTGAATATGAACATTATTTCCTACTTGTTCCATCGTAAAATACGTAGATTTTAAATTTAATTTTTGACGAACATCACTCGCATTCATCTCAGTTCCATTGATTTTTACTTGTTTCATACGCCCGGTAGATGTTTGTTTAACCACTTCAATTTGAAGAGAATCTTGGTAAGGTAATCCTAACTTTGTATAGAAATCGTGTAGACTCATATCATTTTCTACTTGAAAAACAGGAGAAACTTTCGCATCCCAACTCGAATCCACACTTTTTAAATATGGTCTAGCACTCGTAAAAACTTCCTCACTATTTTCTGTTTTTCCAGAACTAGTAGAAAAGAAGAAAGCTTCAATGACTTCTCCATTATAAGCAATATATTCTCCTTTTGTTTCTAATACTGCCGTTTTAATCTTATTCATATTAGAAACATAATCATTTCCCCATCGTTCTTTTAACTCTTCTTCATCTTGATACACTTGATTCGCTACCGTATCAATCACATCATATTCCGTTTGGTTCTCACTAAGCATTTTCTTTAAAGCATAACTACGAGCCGCAACAGCTTGAGCTTTAAGTGCCTCTAATTCAAAATTAGCAGGCATTTCTCCAGCTAGTACACCAACAATATAATCTTCAAAATAAAGTTCTTCCGTTTCTCCTGTTTCTTCTCGAAATACCTTAATTTTTTCATCGTGTTGATTATATTGAAAACGAATTAATTCTTCACGTGTAAAAGAATGAACTAGCGCATACGATATTAATATTAAAAATAACGGAAATAAGAATATGACCAATATCTTCTTCATAAAATCACCATTACTATTACTATACGTAGAAAGAAAGAAAAAATTTGTATAAAAAACAACACTTTTAATTTTTTATAAAAAAAAATACTATTTCTAGTATTTTTTTAATGAATCATAGTAGCTGTAAAGAAATCCATAAAGAAATTTACGACTAAATAAGAAATGGATAGGGAAAATAATAAATATACAAAACGTGATTGATAGTAACGGTTCTTTTTAAAAATACCGTTAATATTAATGCTTTCTAAAGCCCATATCGTAAAAGGAACGAAGAAAATATATAGTACAACTCTAAGCATTTTCGTACTCCGTAATTTCTTCTATACGACGAATATGACGTTCTTCTCCAGAGAATGGTGTCGTAATAAAGGTGTGAACCAATTCTTTTAGTAAGTCGATGGAATCATGGGCACTAATCGCTAAAACATTCGCATTATTATGACTTCTCGTTAAGAAAGCTTCTTCTTTTGTATGAACCTTCGCACAACGAACACCTTTTACTTTGTTACAAGCAATACTCATTCCAATACCTGTACCACATATTACAATTCCTAAATCTACTTCTTTTTGAACAACACTTTCTCCTACTTTAAACGCATACTCTGGATAATCTACCGATTCTTCTGTATTCGTTCCAAAATTAAATACTTCATATCCAAGTGATTCTAAATCACGGATGATTTCTTGTTTTACTTCTACACCGCGATGATCACTCGCAATACCAATTTTCACTATTTTCTTAGCCTCCTCATCCATTTATACATTTTTAAAAGCGTATTATAACGTTTATATCCTTTAGGATCAACTACACAATTAAATTCACCAATCAATTCAACAGGTTTCGCATTAAATCCTCTTTTAAAATCAAACAATCCATACATTGGATGATCATGATGGAAAGCAGGTTCAATCCCATAAAAATTAAAGTTTTGATAGTGGTTTTCAACCGCATATTCAATCATTTCCCATTGTAATAAATATTGTGAATTATATTTCATAAAAGGTTTTAAACTCGCTCCAAATAGATAAACGATTTGTTTTCCAAATAACATATAAAGTCCACCGGCAACAATCACTTTATTCCCATATTCTTTTTTTTGTTTTTTTACTTCCGCAATCTTTTTTTGAATACTTTCTAATTCACTAGTGAATTCTTTTATTTGACCTTCTTTTTTCTTCTTACTTTTTTTTGCTTGTTCTAAACGTTGTTCAATATGATCGATATCTTCTTGATATTTTTTAATTTGACCATTACAATCAAACTCTACTAATAATACTTTAATCATTCCAGCCTTATTAAAAGCATCAAACATATTTTCATAATAACTAAGAGGACGATCGATAAAACCACGACGTTCTGAAGTATGTTTCATCAATTCTTTAAATTTTGATAAATCACTTTTTTTGGCTTCGATCACACGTAAACTATTTTTATAGGAGTTTTTAATACTCCAACGTGTCGTCGCACGCATATCTTTTAAGAGTTCATCTGTCGTTTTATTTTCAATTTCTAATACCGAAATAAAACGAGGTTCTAAATTCGGTGTAGCTTCATCAAAACCAATGTGGTGATACCCTAATTCATTTAAAGTATCGACTAATTTTTTATTATTTTTAAGAGGATCAACAATATTTCCATCTACATCTCGTTCACGGAAGGGAATTAAAGGATTTATTTTAATGAAGATACCACGATGTTCTTTCGCATACTTCTTAATTTCTTCACAAAACAATTTGATTTGTTCAGAATCTTCATAATTTAATAAAAAGCCACGAGGCGCATAAAACATATTCTTTTTTAAAACAGGAATCACTTTAGACAAAAGAAGTGTGGCCGCAACAATATTTCCCTCCTGTTTTATTCCAACTAAATGTTTTTTCCAACCATTATGTTCCTTTAAATCTCCCCAATAAGAACTTTGAAAGAAACTACTCTGTGGATGACCCTTCGCAAATTCATTAAATTCTTTATCTGTTAATTTTTCTAACATCTTCTCGCCTCCATTATACGTTTAATATTATAACATGCCACAGAGGTTATCCGCAACTGAATCCTTTTAAAATATAAAAGTAATATCAATAAAACTCCTCATAAGTAATATGGGAGTTTTAGTACTATTTGCTAAATTGTTTTTTTATACTTCCAATTGTAACAACTAATCCAATTAGTGTAAAGATCACTTCAATAAACAATCTCATTATATTTTACAAATGAATTATAATACATAAAAAATAAAACTTCATTATAAAGTAACAAGAATAGTTAATGAAACGTCCATTCTCTTATTACTTATTTTAATATTTTATATTTGAAACGGTTCATTAAAGGTTCCATTACCAGATGTGATTTGTACATCAGGAGATATCATGATCACTGGACGCACGACAAATTTATTCGTCACAGTGTTTATGGTCGCATATCCATGATCGTATACGTCCCAAGAAAACGATGCACTAAATGATGTAGCTGTCCAATAATTTTGTGTATTATCATAATCATTATTTGTTGTATGATTTCTTGAAAGTATAGTTTCACTTTGATCTGATAACATCTCTCCTACTCGGATTAATCCTACTTTTCCTTCATAAGAATTACTTGTACTTTCCAAATAACTTTTATAATTATCACCATAGTTAAAATAATCTCCTCGATACCATGTGGTTGATACTAATTTATTTTTATCTGTTTCATTATTATTACTGATCCAATTTATAAATGCTTCTTCATTTATGACTGTGCATAAAGTACAATTTGTCCCATAGACCATTTTATCCGAATCTTCTATAATTCCATCATTATTACTATCATAATATCCATCTAAGATTAACTTGGTTCCATCATGACTAGTTTCAGCAACTCGATAATTTCTTCTAGCATATGTTACATATTCTCCTACATTACTATTATCTTTTAGACTTCCTAATACATCATTAACTTCTTCGATCACATATGGGTTTACCAAGGACCCATTACCGCTTGTAATCAAAGTATCAGAGGAAATTCCTACAACGGGACGAACACCATGTGTACTCGTCACAACATAGTAGCTTGTCGCATTACCATAGTAGTTCACATACCAAGCATTCGAGATATCATATGGTGTTAATATCCAATAATTTTGTAATATGTGCAAATAACTAGAATTTCCATTAGCTAAATTGTATTCATCTAATGATAATAATCCGACTGGTTTTTGTACAGTCGATAAATTGTTTTTACATGTTGTTCGTAAGGATGTAGATGTTGTTATTTCACTACACCATGTTTGATTAACAAGTGAATCTTTATGTTCTAATTTTGGATAAAAGTAATTATTTAACCAATCATTCACATTACTATTGTCGTAATCTAAAGCTGTATTTTCTGCTCCCCATGGGATTGCGGTTATGTTTTCTTCCGTAATCATACGAATACTTCCATCACTATTCTTTCCCATGATTCGCCATAGAAATCCATCAAACCAAACATAGTTAGAATCTTGTCTTCCTTTTAAATACGTTCCATCCATATAATTATAGATTCCCTCTGTACTAGAATCTAATAACGTTTGAGTCGTTTTAGCTAGTGTATTTTCACTTGGTGATATAGTCCCTGTGTCTTGAACAAAGTTAATACTTAACGTTAAATCTTTATTCGTACTTGGGATACTCGTCCCATTACTATCCCATTCTACTTTCACTTTGAATATTTTCGATTCTTTGGCTTTTAGTTTTTCATTGATTTTGATATCTTCAACACTAAATTTGATATCTTTTGGTTTGATGGAATTAGCTTCGTCAATTCCACTAATACTTTCTACATAGGCATCAATGGTTCCTCGATTTTCTACCGTAATCAAATACTCTCCACTAGAACTTGGTTTTTCTAAAGCTATTGTAAAAGTTGCCGTAGTGGAGTTTGTAATTTGTTTATTGATGGTTTTCGCTCCGTTTATTGTTCCTTCTTCGATATTGATAAACAAAATATTAAAGTTCGATGTGATTCCACTCGTTCCATTGATATTTAATTGTTGACTTAGTATCGCATAGCTTATTGCTAAACCAACTAAAATAGAACACAATGTCCCAATAATAATTCTTTGTTTCTTTCGTGTTCTCATATGCCACCTTCTATTCTTATTTTATTGTAAAAAAAAAGAAGGAAAATATCAATATTAGATACCCTCTCCCCATGTATATTAATCTTTTAAACATCCAATTGGAACTACACATACATCACTTTCTGTTCTATAAGCCATATCAGTACCAGTGATAATCATCAATAAACTAGGCTTTACTTTAATTTCATCACTTTCATCAATTAATTTCTTTAATTGTAACAAGTGTTCTTCTGCTTCTTTGACTCTAGATCCACTTAATTTTACTTCCACCAAAGCATAACTTCCATCTTCAAAACAAATAATATTATCACATTCTAGTCCGTAACGATCTCGATAATGTTTAAGTATTCCCCCATTTTTTCTTGCGTAAATACTCAAATCACGATTGACTAAATTTTCAAATAAAAGACCGAATGTATTAATATCTAACATCAACTCTTTTAGTGAACATCCTAATGCACATACAGCTAGGGATGGATCTACAAAACTTTTTTTAGGTGAAGTACGAATCGATGTTTTACTTCTAATATTAGGATTCCATGCTTGTATTTCTTCGATGATATATAGTCTTTTTAATACTTTTAGATAATTTAAAATGGTAACATCACTCACGTCCGCATAATTTGCTTTTATATCCGCAAGCATACTTTTGTCAGAATCAATCGTTGATACTTGTCTCGCATAAGCACGTAGAATCGTTCTCATTAATTCAGGATCTCTTTTAACACTATCTACTTTAGAAATATCCGACTCACATAATACATCCAAATAATTCTTTGGAATTTGAAGCGCTTGTTTCGGATCTAAATGAATGGAGTTTGGCCATCCTCCACGACATAGTGTATAAGCAATTTTTTCATAATCCAAATCCGTTTTAATGCCATCTATATTCTTTTTTCCATTCATTAAATCAAATAAAGAAATTTTCCCGTTAGAATCACCTGATTCATATAATGACATTGGTTTCATATCTATAATCGCAAATCTTCCAACTCCACTATGTAACGAATCATCGTCAACAGGTGTGGCAGATCCCGTTAAAATATATTGGTTCGTAAGTCCGGATTGATCCACTGAATATCTAACTGCATTCCAAAGTTTAGGAACCATTTGCCATTCATCAATTAGTCTTGGCTTTTCTCCTTCTAATAATAAAGAAGGTTTGGTATTTGCAAGTTCGATATAATTATCTTGTAAATCTGGATTTTGCATTTCTAATACACTTTTCGCAATTTGTTTCGCACTTGTAGTTTTTCCACACCATTTTGGTCCTTTAATCTGAACCGCACCGACTGTAGATAATTTTTCTTTTAATTCCTCATCAACAATTCTTTTTAAATATTCCACAAGAATCCCCTCCACAATCATTGTATCATAAAATTCTATTATTTATTCATTTATTTTAAACATTTGGGGCATTTTATTTTAATGATTTGGGGCATTTTATTTTAAACATTTGGGATAACTTTCATTGTTCTATCTTTTATTCTCGAACCATTGACGAAAAAAGAATTTAAGGTTATACTTAAAAAGGCAATAGAAAAGAGGATTCTTATGGAATTTGTAGAACAAGTAAAAGAAAAAGAGTTTGAAGAATTTGTAAGTCATCATCCTACAAAATCTCATTTTATGCAGTCGTATTATTGGGGAGATGTTAGTAAAGAAAAGGGCTTCGTTCCTCATCGTGTAGGGCTTAAAAGTAATCAAACATTAGTCGCAACGGCTTTAATTTTAGAAAAACATTTATTTGGGAAATATACTTATCTTTATATTCCAAGAGGCTTTGTTACAAACTTTTCAAATCATGTGATCGTTCAAAAGTTTCTTCAAGAATTAAAGAAATTCGGTAAAAAAAGAGGCGCTATCTTTATTGCAATGGATCCTGATATTAAGTTACAAGATTTAGATGCAGATGGAAATGTGATTCATCCCGAAAAAAACAATTTTGAATTGGTTACTTTCTTAAAAAAATGCGGATTAAAACACTTAGGTTTTAATAAAAACTTTGAAAATCGTGAACCACGATATACTTTTCGTTTAAACTTGGATCAACCTTCTTTTGACGGTATTTATAAAGGAATGCATCCAACAACAAGAAAAATTTTAAATAAAGGGAATCAATATAATTTAGATGTTTTTATTGGTGATGAAACTAATATTGATGACTTTTATTTAACTATGAAAGAAACTGCTATTCGAGAACATTTATTTTGTTTTAGTAAAGATTACTATTTAAACTTTTATCACACTCTTCACGAACACAAGATGAGTGATTTATATGTTGTAAAAGTGGATATTTCAAAATTAAAAGAAACTTATCAAAAAAAGATTCAATCTTTAAAAGAAGAGCTAGAATCTTTAGATGAAAGTAAATATAAGAATAAACAAAAGTTAGAAAATAAGAAAAAAGATTTACAAAAAAATTTGGAAAAAGTTGAAAAAGAGTATAACAATATTGAACAAATAGACGAAAAAGAGCTTGTCCTATCTTCTATTATGACGGCAAAATACCATGATAAAGTATGGACGATTCATGGAGGAAATCATCGTTTACTAAGAGAGTTAAATGCTAATTACTTACTCTACTATACCATTATTAAAGATGCTTATGATCAAGGATATAAAACCATTGATTTCTTTGGTACCATTGGAGATCCTAATCCGAAAGATAATGGATATGGAATTCATTTATTTAAAAAACGCTTAGGGGGAGAATATACTGAGTTTATTGGAGAGTTTCATTTAATTCTCAATAAACCACTTTATT
>ERZ1643251.1835-NODE-1835-length-23101-cov-9.125922_pt1 | contig 23101 bp, 21 predicted proteins | sample MGYA00579261_ERZ1643251 | MGnify/ENA primary metagenome ERZ1643251 (study PRJEB29033, sample SAMEA4952267) | chicken gut metagenome | biome: Broiler Chicken; feature: Gastrointestinal Tract; material: Caecum | place: Ireland | collected 2018 | study: Broiler... | reverse complement strand
ATAACAGCACTTATCTAGGTACTATGTGTGCGGACACTTATTATTTCAATTTATAGAAAAGTTTTCTTTTCTTTTTTTTTGTTGGAGAAAGATCCTTTTTGTGTTATAATGATTAGGAATTTGAGGTGATAAGATGAAAAAACCTGTCGTAGCTCTTGTGGGAAGACCAAATGTAGGAAAATCAACGATATTTAATCGTCTCGTTGGAAAGAAGATTTCTATTATAGAAGATACACCTGGGGTAACGAGAGATCGTATCTATGGTACTGTTAAGTTTAACGACTATAGTTTTCATTTGATCGATACTGGTGGAATTGATTTATCAGAGGATCTTTTTAACGAAGAAATTAAAATGCAGGCAGAACTTGCCATCGACGAAGCCGATATTGTATTATTTGTTGTCGATGGAAAAGAAGGGCTTACTTCGAACGATTACGTCGTACGTGACATGCTTGTGAAGGCACATAAAAATGTCATCGTCGTGATCAATAAAACCGATAGCAAAGAATATAAGAATCATATGTATGATTTCTACGAATTAGGATTTGATCATTACGAAGAAGTTTCGGGAGAACAAAATATTGGAATTCACGATCTACTTACGATGATTACTACTGATTTTCCGATGAATTTAGAGGACGAATATGATGAGCATATGATACGTTTTTCAGTGATTGGAAGACCGAATGTCGGAAAAAGCAGCTTAGTTAATGCAATCGTCAATGAAGAACGTGCAATTGTAAGTAATGAAGCTGGAACGACAAGGGATGCAGTCGACACAGTTTTTACCTATCATGGAAATGATTATGTTGTAATTGATACGGCTGGAATGAGAAAAAAAGGACGGATTTACGAACGCGTAGAAAAATATAGCTTATTACGCTCATTACGTGCAATCGATCGCTCTGATGTTTGTTTAATTGTAATCAATGCAGAAGAAGGCATTATCGAACACGATAAACATATCGCTGGATATGCAATCGACGCTGGTAAGGCTGTCATCATCGTCGTAAATAAATGGGATGTAGTAGAAGATAAAGATCGCGCGATGAAACGTTGGACAGAAGACATTCGAAATCAATTTCAATTTATGAATTATGCACCAATTGTCTTTTTATCTGCTCGTACGAAAAAGAGAATTCATACATTGATGCCAGAAATTTTAAGAGTGTATGAAAATAGTAAAAGAGAGATTAAAACAAGTTTATTGAACGATGTGATCATGGATGCATATGCTCTTAATCTCCCACCTTCTTACAAAGGAAAGAGATTAAAAATTTACTTTTCAAATCAAGTGAGCACGCAACCACCAACATTTAATATTCAAGTAAATAGTAAGGGATTAATTCATTTTTCTTACGAGAGATATTTGGAAAATAAAATACGTGAATCATTCAATTTTGAAGGAACTCCAATCGTATTACAATTTAAAAATAAAGGAGAACAATAAAACGTACTTTACGTACGTTTTTTATGTACCAATGAAGTAGGAAATCATATACTAACTTAGGAGGTACTATGAATATGAATTTTTCGGATAGTTTTTTTAATAAGATAGAAAAAAAGACGAACGTTGGAAAGGAAACGATTTTGGATTTAGCGAAGAAATTACAACAAAATGATTTAAAACATGAGGGGACACTTCGCGAAGTGATTCAAGAACTCGGGAAAATGACAGGTAAGAGTGTGTCAAAAGAAAAAGAAGATAAAATTGTAGAAGCGGTTGTGAATGATAAAGTTCCTAACGATCTGAATAAATTTTTATAATGTAAAGTCAATATAAAAATATTGTCAAAGAATTGTGATGTTTGGTACAATGAGAATAGGGTTGGTGAGTTTTATGCAGGACGAAAATAGACAACAGATCAATCAGTTGAAGCAAAATCTTGTACCACTTTCGACAGGATTATTAAAGAGTTTTTCCGATCAAGAAATTGAGCTGTTGACAAAGAAACTAGAGCAAATGATAAAGCGAGAATATTCAAAAAAAGAGACGGATGCTACACTAATGCAAGATCGAATGAAACGTAATTTTCGTTTTTGTGTAACTCGTGTAGGTGGTGGGATGCGTCGTGAAATTGATCAAATGGAGGAAGATCAAACAATAGAGGAAGAATATCAAGCTTTGCGAGATATTTTTGATCGATACTTTCATACATCTACGACGAGTTGTTATGAAGATTTTATCGGGCGTAGTTTAGAAGATATTTTAGATGATTTTAAGAGACTAAATCATCAACAAATTCCATTTGATTTAAAATACACGACGTTGAAAAAGAAAATGAGAAAAAAGATGAATCAATCTTTAGATCCATTTGTAAAAACGCCGAGAGATACAGTTTCAAAACAATTTTTCCACAAGATTTCTATTGGGAAAAAATATATTAGAAAACAAAGGGGTTAAGCCTCTTTTTATTGTGTATTTATTTAGATTATGGTATATTATATGAGTATTGCACTGGAGGTGAGATGGATGGAATTAAAAAAAGGAAATTGGAAAGTTCTTTCGATCATATTTTATTATTTGCGTCATAAAAAGGGGAGTTTAATTCTTTATATACTTTGTTTTATCATAAGAATGATTCCAGATGCATTCGGGCCATTTTTATGGGGTGTTTTACTTGAATTTTTAATAGAAAAAAATTATCAAGTATTTTTATATGGACTCATTGGTTACGAAATTATGTGTATTATATCAGGTTCATTCATATCTAGTATAGAAATGAAATTATATCAGACTCTAGAAATAGAATTTACGAAAAATGCTACGAAAGATCTTTACCGAAAGATAGATCAGTTACCTGCCGTTGCTTTTGAAAAGATGGGAGTTGGAGAATTTGTCAATCGTATCGTACAGGATCCGGGACAAGTATTACAATTATTACGAAATCTTATTACACTAGCATTACGTAGTGTAGTAGCGTTTATCGTAGTAGTTGTGTCGTTTTCGATGTCACTCGTTTTAGGAATCGAAATTTTAATTTTTGCTGGAATCACGGCATTACTTTCTTATAAAGTATTTCCAAAGATAAAAAAACTTCAAAAGGATGTCAAAAAAGAATCAGATCAAATCGTAAAGCGTGCAACGGAAAATTTATCTGGTATTAGAGAAATTAGAGCATTAGGAGTTCTTTCGTCCATTGAAAAAAGTTTATTTGAACATGTTGATACAATGTATGGACATTTGAAAAAGAGTTCTAATTATGAAGCTAATTATTATGGTTTGAGTAATGCTTTTTACTATATTTTAGAGTTTGTAATTTTTGCTACATGTGGTTATTTTTTCGTACAGGGAAAAATTGCTTATAGTTTGTTCGTCATGATGGAAACTTATATCTTTCGTATTAGCTACGTAGTGGAGAGTTTAAGTAATTTTGGAGTTAATTATAATAAAGTCATTGTATCTTTATCACGTATGGATGAGATATTACACAATAAGCTTTATCATGATATAGAATATGGTGATAAGGATTTAAAACAAGTATCGGGAAATATTACTTTTGATTCTGTAGAATTTCAATATAGTGAAGAGGAAGAAAAAACTTTACGTGGACTAGATATGAAGATCGTACCACATAAAAAAATAGCAATTGTAGGGCGTAGTGGAAATGGGAAAAGTACAATATTTAATTTGTTATTACGTTATTTTGATGCGACGAAAGGTACAATTTTAATTGATGATACTCCGATAGAAGAACTATCAGAATTATCTTTACGTAAGAATATTTCAATTATTAGACAATCACCATTTTTATTTAATATGAGCATTCTCGATAATTTAAAGCTAGTAAATGAAAATGTCACTTTAGAAACTGTGAGACAAGTATGTAAAAAAGCATATATCGATGATTATATTATGAGTCTTCCGAAACAATATGATACGATTATAGGAGAAGGTGGAATCAATCTAAGTGGTGGTCAGAAACAACGAATCGCGATTGCTAGAACATTGTTACAAAATACGAAAATTATTTTGTTTGACGAAGCGACGAGTGCTCTAGATAATGAGTCTCAGGAGTATATTAAAAGAACGATTGACGATTTAGTCAAAGATCATACGATTGTAATTGTTGCGCATCGATTGTCGACGATCATAGATGCCGATCTTATTTTTGTGATTCATGAAGGTAGAGTAGAAGCAAAAGGAACGCATAAAGAATTATTGAAGACTTGTGAAAAATATCGTAGTTTATATCAGATGGAGAGCATGTAAAAGCAGAAGGTAATTACTTCTGCTTTTCATTTTCTTCAATATAGATTCTAGGAACTCTTTTTCCAATTGTACAAATGACTTCGTATGGAATTGTTTTTAAATGTTCTGCTACTTGTCTAATATGGTAATTATCTTTTAAAATGTCGACAGTGTCGTATAATTTTACTTTTCGATCGACTTTGACCATCAACATATCCATGCAGATATTTCCGACAATCGGGTAGGGAATTCCATTAATATATACCATTCGTCCTTTGTTGGCACGTATGACTCCATCAGCATATCCGATCGCAACAACGGCGATTTTTTCTGTTTCTTTTGTTTTATATGTGGCATCATATCCAACGGTTTCTCCTTTTTTTAATTCTTTTAAGGATATCACACGACTATGTAAAGAGAAGGTTGATTTCAATTGTAAAAAGCTGTTTTCTGAAAAACCATACATGATAAGCCCAAGTCGGCAACCATTTGTATGTGGTATATGTGGGTAACGAGTCAATGTTTCGCTTTGTGCGATATGTACGATTGGAATCTTAGATAGATCGATCTCTTTTGTGATGCTTTGGAAAGTCTCTAATTGTTTTTTTGTCGTCTTTCCGTCACTTGCTTTATATATATGGGTATAGATTCCTTCTAGATGCAGTCCGCGTTCTTTTATTTTTTGCCAGATATGATTCATTTCTTCTCTTGTTTTAATCCCTAAACGATTCATTCCAGTGTCAATTTTTAAATGCATTGAAATCCCTTCAAGATTTGTAGGTAAGATTGTTTCAAAGTATTCTAGGGATGGAATGGTAATGGTAATTTTTTCTCTACGGCAAATAGATAGATAATTAGGGTGAATTACACCGAGGCATAAAATAGGGATATCTTTTATTTCTTCACGTATTGTTAATGCTTCTTCTAATGAAGATACAGCAAGATAATTACATCCTCCCGCAATAATGTTTTTAATGACCCTGATATCATAATGACTATAAGAGTCTGCCTTTACTACGCCGAAGTAGTAATCATAGTCATTATATTTTTTGACTAATTTTTCTACATTTTCTCGGATATTAGATAGATTTACTTTGACATAGGTTCCTCTATAGTTTTCCATAACATTCCTCCATTCTAATTCTATTGTACTCTGTTTTTAATATAAAAAGAAGTAAAAAGACACTATCTTTACAATAATGTCTTTTTGTTTGAATATTATTCTTTCTTTTTAATTGGTGCTCTTTCGGAAACAATTTTCGGTGCTTTTCCATCTAGCATGATTTGTAATGGATCTTCTTCATTTAAAAACCAGCGAGCATGTTCAAGTAACTGAGTAAATGTTGGAGTATAAACTGTACCTTGTTCTGATGCATCTAATTCTGCTAGCATTTTTTGAATGTTAGTTTTCATTCGTCGAGACACTGGATTCTTTTGATTGTGATTGTGTCTTGTCTCTAGAAGGTAAAATTCTCTATGTCCATCGAAGTCTGGCTCAAATGATACAAGATAATTCATTCCGAAATATTTATCTAATAAGAACCATTCTGTTCGAGATAAATAACCTATATTTGTTTCATAACCTTCTATTTTTGTCGTTAATAGCTCACTGAGTATTTCTGGATGTTTTTCTAGTTGTTGATGTCTGCTGAGTAAATCAATAAAATTTATATTCTCTAAAAATAATGTATATCGATTATAATAATTTATCAATCTTGGGGTTAAATCTTCTTTTGTTAACTGATATTGTTCCAGCGTAGAGAAAAAATGTCCTATTTGACTCATTAAATTTTTTTTCATCATAGTATAAGTGTAGTTTTTTGCATTTCCAAGGGGATTCAATGCTTTGATTTGAGTTAGATCTTCACATTGTAATTCTGTAACATTGAATATTCCATTAAGCAAGAAATCTTTTTCGGAAATCGTTCCCGTAGTATTTGTTTCTGAGATATGGTATGGAATTGATTCCCATGTAATGCGATGTTCTTCGACTTTTGTGTTTTCTTGTTCTAAACGTTGTAAGAAGGCTTCTTGTTGATTGATTCGACGATTTAGGGCTTTGAGTGTTAGATTAGGATCATTTAGTTCCCATAATCTAATTTGGAGCATACTCCAAACTTTTTTGTCGTCTTTCTTTTTGATAAGTGTTTTCGCATTCTTTTTAAGTTCATTTATTTTTTCTTCGTTTTTGATATACCATTTCCATTCACTTACAATTTTTTTTAGATTGGTAGACATATCTTTCGTATTTTGAGTTAATAGTTGGTTCGCATTTTTTAATAAGATGTGGTTTAAGTTTCGCATCGCAGCAGCTGAATATTCTTGATAAAAAAGTAATTCTCCGTCATTGTTACGACCGGCAATATATTTGATATATGAATTAGGATCGACAAATGTTTGAACATTACAAATAAGAGATTCTCTCGTAATTCCTTGTTTCTTTCTTTCTTTTATCGTTTTTTCTTCTTCATAGTTTTGATATGCTAAGAAAAGTACGTCAGGATTAAAGTTGTAATCTTTTGCAGCTTGAGCGATTCCCTTTTCTTTACAGTCCTCAATTAACTCTTGAAATGATTTTTCTGGTAAGGATAAGATACGATTCATCTCCCTTGCAAACATATTTTTCTTTTCATTTTTTTTCATTATTTCCGTTGATGGTAATGACATAATTTCACCTCTCAGGTGGCTATATTAACACAATATATAGAAAAAAGCAATCGTTATAAAACGATTGCAAATAAATTCCCGCTTCCTTTATTTACCAATTTAGATAAAGTTTGTTGAAGTTTGTATCTTGCATTTTCTGGAAGCAGTGATAATTTTGCTTGGATTCCTTCTTGTACGATGACATCCAAACTACGTCCAAATATTTCACTTTTCCATATAGCGCTCGCATCTTTGTCGCTATCTTTCATTAAATGATTGATCAGTTCTTTACTTTGAAGTTCCGATCCAATAATTGGTTCGAAGGTAGATTCTACATCTACTCTGATCATGTGAATAGATGGGGCAACTGCTTTTAATTTAACACCATATCTACTTCCTTGTTTTAGAATTTCAGGTGTATCGAGTTTCATATCGGCAAGTGTTGGGGTAGCAACTCCATATCCCGTCTGTTTGACCATTTTGAGCGCACCTTTGATTTGATCGTATTCTTGTTTTGCCTCGGTATAATCTTGAAACAAGGTGAGTAGAGCGGCTTTGCTTGTGATATCGACACCGATGATATCTTTTAATATTTGATTGTAAAGGTCACCTGGTGCATTTAAAGATACAGTGACGACGCCTGTAGAAGTATCAACGTTGGAAAGATATGCTTTGCTAATATACTCGCAATCTTGGAAATGAGATGTAATGTGTTCGATATCACGCAGTTTATCGATTTCGATTACACTCTCTCTAATTTTATCTACATATATTTTCTTTAACCAGTGATTTGCAGATAGGCATGCGATCCATTCTGGCATATCAATATTAACTTCCAAAACAGGAAACTCGTATAGCGCTTCTCTTAAAATGTTATAAATATCTCTTTCGGTCATGTTTTCTACACTAATTGGTAAAACAGGAACATCGTATTCTTCTTTCATTTTTTCGGCGAGACGTTCAGTTTCAGGTAACATCGGATGTGTCGAATTTAAAAGAACGATGAATGGTTTTCCAATTTCCTTTAGTTCAGTGACGACTCTGTTTTCTGCTTCGACGTAATCGACGCGATTGAGTTCTCCGATCGATCCATCTGTAGTTACGACGATTCCAATCGTAGAGTGATCCTTTATCACTTTTTCTGTTCCGACCTCAGCTGCTTCGATAAACGGAATCTCTTCGTCATACCATGGAGTTTTGACCATGCGAGGTCCATTTTCGTCTTCATATCCTTTCGCATTAGGAATAACATACCCAACACAGTCAACGAGTCGTACATTCGCACTAAAATCGTCGATTTGAATTTTAGCAGCATTGCTAGGAACGAATTTAGGCTCGGTTGTCATAATTGTCTTTCCTTGTGCACTTTGCGGTATTTCATCTAATGCACGTTTCCTTTCATATTCGTCCTCTATGTTTGGAACGACGAGGTTTTCAATTACTTTTTTTATGAAAGTTGACTTTCCTGTTCGAACCGCTCCAACGACACCTAGATAAATGTCCCCGCCAGTTCGTTCTGTAATACTTTTGATAATCTCTATTTTTTCCATCTGATCCCTACTTTCTTTCTAGTTCACTATATGACAGGGTTTTATAAATTATCACAAAATCCATGAAAACTGTGTTATAATGAAAAAAAAGGAGGAGAGTATGAAGCGTTTAAGAAAAATAGGTTCTATCTTTTTCGCTTTAATGATTACAGTATGTTTGATTGGCGCTTTTGCGATACAACAGTTTCAAATTGTTGTGAGTGAAAATCACATAGAAGAAAGCTTATACGAGGCAGATTACGAGACTTTGTTTCAAATGATCGAGCTAGAGCAAGGAACATTATTAGATCAAATCAATTCATTAGTAAAAGCACGTCCTTGGATCGGGACGAGTACGACGGATATATTGCAGACGGATCTCATTTCCATCTTGGTAAAAACGGTAATTGAAAATCAAAAGACAAATAAACTAGATCATCGTTTGTCAAAAACAGAACTATTTACGATTTTAAACGAACATAGTGCGATGATCGAAAGGGATTTTAAAATAAATTGGAATAGTCAAACCAAAGAGCCGATTTTAAGGCAAATGTCAGAAGATATCTACCAACTGATCGATCAAATTCCCAAAGAGGTTTATCAAATTGTCATCGATTCATCAGATATCAATGTATTATTAAATGAAAATATCAGTTGGATTATATTGCTGATTGCTGGTGTTTTTATAATAGGTCTTTGGATGTTAAATTTAAATCGCAATTTTTTTCTTTATCTTATGATTTCGACAGGACTAGCTGTACTTTATTCTTTTGTTTTCACACAATTTTTTCAGTTTGCGATCGCAAGTGCAACGACGCCACAATTAGCATTTGCCGTTGATTTGTTAGGACCGTATATAGATGAGACAGTGAAATGGACTGAACAAGTGGGATGGATTGTATTGGGAATCATGATCGGCGTAGGTACGATTTATTTGATATGTACATTGTTGCAAATGAAAAGAGAGGGGTCATCGAGATAGGAGGGTTAATTATGACAGATGTAGATAAAGCGGATGTAAAAGAATATGAATATAGGAGAAGAATCATCGAATTAGAAACGGAGAAAAATCTCGAAAAACAAAAGGTGATGCAAATGAAACTTCAATATCAACAATTGGAAAATCAATATCATTATTTAGAAGAGTTGATTGCATTACAAGATGCGAAATTAAATAGTAAGGGATGGAAAGCATTAGAAAAAATGAGAAAGGTTGTTTATTGTTGCCGTCATTTTTCAAAGCCGAAAAAAGTTACTTTATCACAGGAACAAGTTTTAAAATCTGATATAGATAAGAAAGACGAACCAAAGCCGAAAAAAGTTACTTTATCACAGGAACAAGTTTTAAAATCTGATATAGATAAGAAAGACGAACCAAAGCCGAAAAAAGGAAAACCTTATCGCAGTCATTATGAAGAAGATCAAGATTTTTCCAAATATCACACAGATATTAAAACGTTGACTTTTTACTTGCCTCAATATCATACATTTCCTGAAAATGATGAATGGTGGGGAAAAGGATTTACCGAGTGGGTAAATACGCGTAAAGCGAAACCACTTTTTCCCGGACATTATCAACCGAGAGAACCACACGATGATATCGGATATTATACGTTAGATAACAAAGAGACGTTAAAACGTCAGATCGATTTAGCAAAGAGACATGGTATTTATGGGTTTGCTTTTTACTATTATTGGTTTAGTGGAAAACGATTGATGGAAAAACCAGTCGATATATTTTTAGAAAATAAAGATCTCGATTTTCCATTTCTATTCTGCTGGGCAAATGAAAACTGGACGCGTGCATGGGATGGTTCGCAGCATGATATTATTATGAAACAAGAATATAAGAAAGATGACTATCGTGCGTTTATACGAGATATTAAAAAGTACTTGATGGATGAGAGATATATTCGCATCGATGGAAAACCAATTATAATGATATATAATATTGCGGAAATTCCTAATTTAGAAGAACTTGTCAATGCTTGGCGTGTTTGTGCAAGAGAAGAAGGAATCGGGGAGATTCTCGTTTGGATTCGTTATCCTATGCAAAAGAATGAACATGAATTTGCAGGGATTGTCGATGCAGAATTCGATTTTGCACCTCATTATTTTGCTGGTGTAGAGAATCATGTAGATGATCTTCCAAGTAAAGAAGTATACGATTATGAAAAGATTGTAGATCAAGCGATCGAAAGATATCAACCACATTTTCCAATTATTCCATTTTACTATTCTTGTACTATGGGATGGGATAACACTCCTCGGCGTAAAGTGAATCCAATGATATTTTATGGTTATTCACCTAAAAAATTTTACGATTGGGTTCGAACGATTGTCAAATTTACGAGAAAGAGACATCGTGAAGAAGATAGATTTATTTTTGTAAATGCATGGAACGAATGGGCTGAAGGAACGTATTTAGAGCCCGATAAAAAATATGGTTATACGAATATCAATACACTTTCAAAGGCTATATTTGATTTACCTTATCAGGAACGTAAAACGAAAAAGAAAGATTAAGATTCAAAAGAATGCTTTTGAATCTTTTCTATTGTACTTTAGTAAAGCATAAGCTATAATAGAGGCAAGAGGTGAGATGAATGTTCTATGGTTGGCTTATCCTAGTAATTGTACTTGCCGTAATCGAAGCAATCACAGTAAATTTAACGACGATTTGGTTTGTTGTAAGTGGGATCATCGCTATGATTTTGTCGTTTTTTACAGATAGTATTACAGTACAATTTGCCGTTTTTGCACTCTTTGGAATTTTTTTGTTGATCGTTACAAAACCTATATTGAAAAAGTATTTTCACCGTCCAAAGATCGAGACAAATTTAGATCGAGTCATTGGAATGGATGGATTAGTAACAGAAAAGATCACAAAGACCACTGGAGAGGTAAAAGCGGACGGAAAACTTTGGACAGCTTATGCGGATGAAGAGATTATGCCTGATACTGTCGTAAAGGTTGTGAAAAGGACAGGTGTGAAAATTAAGGTAGAGAAAGAAGGAGAATAATATGGAAATATTTATTATTTTAATTGTTTTGGTAGTTGTGCTTGTGATACCAAATATTAAAATTGTTCCACAAGCAAAAGCTTATGTATTAGAGAGAATTGGATCTTATCATGAAACATGGCGCAATGGATTACATGTGAAAATTCCATTTTTAGATCGTATTGCGAATGTCGTTTCTTTAAAGGAAATCGTCAAAGATTTCGCACCGCAACCAGTGATTACAAAAGATAACGTTACAATGCAAATCGATACTGTCGTGTATTTTCAAATTACAGATGCGAAATTATACACATATGGTGTTGAAAATCCAATTAATGCGATTGAAAACTTAACAGCAACGACACTTCGTAATATTATTGGAGAATTAGAATTAGATCAAACTTTGACATCTCGAGATATTATCAATTCTAAAATGCGTTCTATCTTAGATGAAGCGACAGATCCTTGGGGAATTAAAGTAAACCGTGTCGAAGTTAAAAATATAGTACCACCACGTGATATTCAGGATGCAATGGAAAAACAAATGCGTGCTGAACGTGAACGTCGTGAGAAGATCTTACAGGCAGAAGGAGAGAAAAAATCTAGTATTTTAATTGCCGAAGGAGAAAAAGAAAGTGCAATTTTAAGAGCAGAAGCAAAAAAAGAATCTCAGATTAAGATTGCTGAAGGAGAAGCAGAAGCACTGATCAAGTTAAAACAAGCAGAAGCTGATGGAATTCGTTTGTTGAAGGAAGCAAAAGCGGATTCGGCAGTTCTTACGTTGAAGAGTTTAGAGACATTAAAAAATGTGGCTGATGGACAGTCAACGAAGATTATCGTCCCTTCTGATCTTCAAAATATCGCAACGCTTGGAACAACCATAAAAGAAATGATGACAGATAAAAAATAAAGACTCAAGTTGAGTCTTTTTAATTTGTATAACGTAATGATTCGTTTGATATATTGAAAAATATTCCGGCCATGATCATATAACTTAATAAACTAGAACCACCGTAACTAATAAAAGGCAAGGTGATACCAGTAATTGGCATCAGTCCAAATGTCATCCCAATGTTCTGTAGTTGTTGATAGATTAACATACCGACGATTCCAGAGATGACATATTTATTTAAATTGGATGTGTTTTTGATAGCGATTGTAATAAGTTTAATATCGAAAAAGACGATAAGAGATAATAATGCGAGTGTTCCAATAAATCCAAAGTTGCTTCCGAAAACTGCAAAGATAAAATCTGTTTGTGGTTCTGGGAAATAGACTGGGGTATGATTGAATCCATTTCCGAATAAACCACCGGATCCGATCGCACTAATTCCGTTTTGCAATTGAAAGCCACTTTTGTTCGACCAATCGAGTAGTCGATCGACTCGCAAGAAGAAACTCGTTCCGAAGATATCGACAAATAAATCAGTACTGATAAAATAAATGGCTAAGATGACTGCTATTACAAAGGCGATAATTCCAAATACGATCAGAAACCAACGATAGCGAATACCAGCGACAAATAGCATTACTGTCGTAATTAACAAGTAGATGAGAACGACTCCTGTATCGGGTTGGAGAAAAGTTAAAACACTAGGTATTAAAACGACAATACCGACTTTAATTAAAAATTTAAACTCTTCCATTAAGGTAGGGTTGTTAAAATTTTCATTAAAATCATGAATGAGAGTTCCGATTGCAATAATTAGAATGATCTTCATAAATTCGCTTGGTTGAATTGTACCAATTCCTGGAATGGTAAACCAACATTTTGCATCATTAATTGGAGTACCAAAGATGAGAAGTAGGATGAGAGTTACAATGCCAATACCATATAGAATCCAAATATTCCGATAGATAAAATCGTTTCCGATAAACATGATAAAATATGCGAGTCCAAATCCAATGATGTACCATACTAGTTGTCGGAATGCCAAATCGTGCATATAACTAGGTAACATGGATTGTGCACTATAAATTGTTAAAATGCTGATCATAGCAAATAAAATCATTGGAATTAGAATCCAACGATCCACTTTATATTTAGAAATGTTTTTCATAATCTCACCTAACAATATATTACACTAATTCATAGTTGGTTTCAATAAAGGAAGGTAAATCTGACATATTTTTTAAGGAATCAAAGAAAAATTGTAAAAAATATGAAATTTATAGTATAATGATAGTGGTGATAAAATGGAATATGTACAATACATTATAATTATTGTTATTTTACTTATTATAGCAATTGCGATTACGAGATCGAAGAAAAAAGACTTTAAAATGGAAGCGAATAAGTTAGTAGGTTACTTAGGTGGAAAAGCGAATATTTTGGATTATGAATTCCACAAGTCTCGGTTTATTGTCAATGTGAGAGATGTGGATAAAGTCAATAAAGATGCTATTCAAAAGCTAGGTGCACAGGGAATTGTTGAGATCGATAACCAATTGAAAATTATTCTCGGCGAAGATGCACAACAATTAAAAAAATATATCGACGCATTAAAGTGATAAAATTCATCACTTTTTTTCTTTTTTCGACAAACCTCGACAGATGAGTGTTGTTATAATGACATCAGAGGTGAGAAAATGAATTTATTTGAAACGATCTTAATTCATATTGTAAGCATTACATTTCCATTAGTACTATATTTATTTTATTTAGCATACCAGAAGGGAATCGGAAAAGAGGAGAATAAATTGCTGTTAGACTTTGCATTTATTTCATCTTTTTACCTATCTACAAGATTTTATATGATGGGATCTTCTGAGATCAACTATTTATTTTTACATGTTCCACTATGGATGGCATATTGTTATCGTCAACCATTCAGCATTTTTGTAATATCTATTTTACTTTGTTTCTATGGTGGAAATCTATTTCAAGTACAACCATATTATTTCATATTGGAATATGCATTATATGGACTTTTGTATTACGTTGGTATTAAAAGAAGTGTTCATCGTAGGTGGATAGAACAAAGTTTTATTTTTATTAGCGGAGCTACTCTGTTATTGATTTATTTCTTTGTATCGGCGCCTACAGAAACTGTATGGATCAATGTGCTGTTTGCAATAGGATATATTACATTATTAGAACTTGCCACACAATTTATGTTATATTTATTTGAAAAAGGAGAACAAATCTTGAAGTTTCATATGACGATCAAAGAGTTGGAAAGAGAAAAACAGATTAGAACATCGCTATTTAAAATTACGCATGAAATCAAAAATCCGATTGCAGTGTGTAAGGGATATTTGGATATGTTAGATACGAAGAATCAAGAACATGTCGATACTTATATTCCGATTATGAAGGAGGAAATAGACCGTACTTTAGTATTATTACGGGATTTTTTATCGATGACAAAAGTGAAAGTAGAGAAGGATATTTTAGATATTAATTTATTACTGGAAGAAGTAACGAATCATTTTTTACCTATTTTAAAAGAAAAGAAAATTCAAGCAGATTTTCATATTATGGATGATGAAGTATATATTAATGGAGACTATCACAGATTATCACAAGTGATTGTAAATCTTTTAAAGAATAGCGTCGAGGCGATGGAAGATGGAGGGACTTTATCTGTTTCAAGTAAGGTTACAAAAGATCATAGAGTAGAGATTCAAGTGAAAGATCAAGGGTGTGGTATTTCCGAGGAAAATTTAAAGAGGATGACAGAGCCATTCTTTACGACGAAAAGGAAAGGAACAGGGTTAGGAGTATCATTATCGAATGAGATTATCTTAGCTCACGAAGGGACGATGAAATATCAATCGATAGAAGGAAAGGGAACGACAGTCACGATTTTATTACATCAAATGTAATAAAAAAGGATATTAGCTATTGCGCTTAATATCCATAATGACAGGGAGAATAATTGGTTTTCTTCCTGTTTTTTCATATATGTAACTTGTAAGTTCTGTCATAATTGCACTTTTCATATCGCTATAGTTAACACGATCTTTTAATGTTAATTCGATTGCTCGTTTACTAATGTGTTCTAAGTCGTGGAGTAAAGCGATGTTATCATTGACTAGGACGAAACCACGTGTCGTAATATTTGGGTTGCTTAACAACATCTTCTTTTTCGTATCGATGTTACAAATAACGATGACGATTCCATCGTTTGCCATGATCTTTCTATCTTTGATGACAGCACCACCGACATCTCCAATTCGATTTCCATCGACGTATACATCCCCAGCTTGTACAGTTCCATCTCTTTCAATTTTACCTTTATACATAGAAAGTACGTCACCATTTCCAAGGACGAATGTATTTTTCTTTGGAATATCACATTCTACTCCAAGATCGGCGTGTTGTTTTAACATGCGGTATTCTCCGTGGAATGGCATAAAATATTTTGGTTTGATCAATCGTAACATTAGTTTTAACTCTTCTTGGCTTCCGTGTCCAGATGTGTGAATGTCGCTAAGAGAAGTATTTGTATAAACTTCTACACCGCGTAAGTATAGTTTATTGATCGTTCTTGAAATACTAAGCGCATTTCCTGGAATCGGGCTAGAAGAGAAAACGACGACGTCATCAGATTTTAATTTGATTTGACGATGTGTTCCATTTGCAATTCTAGAAAGTGCAGCAAGTGGCTCTCCTTGTGATCCCGTACAGAGTAGACATACTTTGTGATCTGGTAAATGATTTGCTTCTTCCGGTGTAATAAAGATATCTTTATTTTTAATGTATCCACCTTGAATAGATATATCGATATTCGTATCCATCGAGCGACCGAATGTCGCAATCTTTCTTCCGTTTTTATGACATGTTTCTACGATATGTTTTAGACGGTAAATATTACTTGCGAAAGTTGCGATGATAATCCTTCCATGATGCTTTTTAAAAATTTCTTGGAGTGCGTTGTCTACTTTAGACTCACTCATACTCATTCCTTCGTTTAACGCATTAGTAGAGTCACTCATGAGTAGGGTAACTCCACGAGATCCAATCTCTGCCATTTTATGGATATTGGCCATTGGTCCAATTGGCGTTAAATCGAATTTAAAATCTCCCGTTGTTACGACGATCCCATTTGGTGTCGTAATACAAATTCCATGTGAATCTGGAATTGAATGTGTGGTACGGAAAAATTCTACTTCGATATTTTTGAATTTTACTTTCGTTTTTTCATCGTATACGATTAAATTTTTATATTGAATGTTCCTTTCATCTAACTTCTTACGGATCAATCCTACTGCTTGATTTGGTGCATAGATAACTGGAATATTAACCGTTTGTAGTAAAAATGGAATTCCCCCAATATGGTCTTCATGACCATGCGTTATAAAAAGTGCTTTAATTTTTTTCTCGTTTTTCTTTAAAAATGTAAAATCTGGAATAACGTAATCGATTCCCATAAGTTCTCCCCCAGGGAAAGTAATTCCGGCATCGGTAATCACTAGTTCGTTTCCATGCATAACACAATACATGTTCTTACCGACTTCACCAAGTCCACCGAGTGCAAAAATCTTCGTTGCAACTGGATGATGATTATTATCAAATAACTTCATAAAATCTCCTTTCCTTTTTTATAAATGAAAAAAATCGTTCATAAAAACATTGTTCTTTTTTGAACAAGATCATATTTTATTTTTTTGTAACCCGTCTAAATTATTTTTATTTACATTTATAAAATACGTTGTTTGAAATCAAATTTCAAATTCACTCTCACATTATACTTGTTTTTTCGATATTTGTCCAGCCCTATTGTTTTTCAAAGGAAAAGTGTGTTACGATAATGTTGAGGGATGGATATGAACTTAAAAACAAAACTAAAAAGATCAATCTTAAAAGAAATACGTGAAACAAGGGGGCAGGATTATGCTGAAATGTGTAAATCTGCAATTGATGAATATATAGAATATATGATGGAGAATGATTTTCCTTCTTATCTATCGGAAGAAGAAATGTATCGTTGTTTGAAAAAGTATATTGCAGTGCCACCACAGATTATATTTATTTTGAAAGATGGGAAAGTTTTTCATAAAAAAGCGAGACACAATCAGAATCATGTTGTCGCTGTAAGAAAATTCGTCAAAGAATATGTGTCACTGCATCCAGAAAGTTTATTAAAAAATATCGATTTGGAGCAAGAAGATTTGTTTCACTTGATGCGTCTAGTACAAAAAGAACAAATTGAAATGTATTATATATGGCTTGATTGGACAGATTGTAATACATATTGTAATATTTGGAAAGGTGAGGGGGAAGCTCCCAAGAGAGATATGGTATCTCGTATCATTTTCGAAGAATTGCTTCAAACAAATGAAGCGTTCCATATAGAAGATGATACTTATATGATAGAAGGAATTCCAAAGAAAAGTATCGATCACATCGTAAGATAGGAGGACGAAAGCTATGAGGGAACAGTTAGAAAAAGAGGAATTACAGAATTGGAATATTACTTCAGAGGAAGAGCTACAGAACTTGCAAGTGGCAATGGAAGAGTTTTTTACAAGTGTTAAAATGATGGGGATCGATGAAATTTCTGATGTTTTAGAAGGATATGATACGAGAGAAAAGTCCATTGAGCTGTCCAAGATACGATTGCACCATTTTCTTCAAACTCCGGTTCAGCTATTTTTAATTTCCAAAGATGGAAAATTTCATTTGAAAACAGGAACTTATTCTGATTTTCATATGGATTTATTATTGGATTGGATCGAGGAAAATGCTTTTGATTTAAACATGGATACCGATGAGGTGGAACTTTTGATTCAAAAGAGAAATCAAATGGCGACATTTCGAACTATACTAGATCATTCCTATATGATAGGAAGAGTTTTTTACGATATTGAAAGAGACGAAACGGGGGTTTTCATAGAAAAACCGGAGGTGTTTACTGAGGCTCAAGAAAGAACATATCGACAATTGAAAGAGCAATATTTAGATAGAAACGGAGCACAATGGCTTGAGACTGGAGCGTGCCGTATCCCGGGAAGTCCTGAGTATCCACTGACTGAAAATAGTTTTAAACAAAATAAAATGATGTGAGAATCTAGTATTTTCACATTTTTTCGTGTAAAATGGTAATAGAGTGGGAGAGGTGAATTTATGGGACTCTTTGATAAGTTTAAAAATATTTTGAAAACAGGAAATAAAGAAGAGAAAAAAGAAATAGAGAATTATCAAAAAGGGTTAGAAAAAACAAGAAAAGAATTTTCAAATCAATTGGGAACTCTCTCAAAAAAATATCGTAAAGTAAACGATGAATATTTTGAAGAGTTAGAAAACATTTTGATTATGGCAGATATCGGTGTTAATACAGTGATGGATTTTATCGATCAGTTAAGGAAAAGAGTAAAAAAGGAACATATTGAATCGCCGGAAGATCTAAGAGAGATCATCGTCGATGAGATGTTTATTATCTATGTTAACAACGATATTATCGTCAATAAGATTCAGTATGCCGAAAATGGTCCAACCGTTATTTTATTTGTCGGAGTAAATGGTGTTGGAAAAACGACGACGATTGGGAAATTAGCGTATCAATTAAAAGAACAAGGAAAAAAAGTTCTTTTGGTTGCAGGGGATACTTTCCGTGCTGGTGCAGTAGAGCAAATACAAGAGTGGGGACAAACGGTAGATGTTCCAGTTGTTTATAAAGAGCATGCGGATCCTGCGAGTGTAATGTACGATGGACTGGATCGAGCTTTAAGAGAAGATGTGGATGTCGTTTTGATCGATACAGCAGGTAGACTACAAAACAAGGATAATTTGATGAACGAACTTGAAAAAATCAATAAAGTGATTGGAAAAATGATCCCTGGAGCGCCTCACGAGACACTTTTGGTATTAGATGCGACGACAGGACAAAATGGGATTAGTCAAGCGAAAAGCTTTAAAAGCATCACCAATATCACGGGAATTGTTTTGACAAAATTAGATGGTACTGCAAAAGGTGGTATTGTTCTAGCTATTAAAGAGATGGTTGGAATTCCTGTCAAATATATTGGACTTGGGGAAAAGAAGGAAGATCTTAGAGTCTTCGATATCGAAAAATATATCTATGGATTATTCGACGATGTGAAAGGAGAGTAGGAAAATGAAAACAAAAAAAAGCATTCCTGCTTCTTTACAGTTGCAATTTTATAGTTTAATTGCTTTATTAGCGCTTGGAATTTATTGTTTGATCGATGCTGCATATATCATCTTTTTCGAAATTTTACTCGCTTTTCTGTTTTTCTTAATGGGATATAATAATCATAAAATATACCACCGTAAATATATGACAGTTATCTATATTGCGTGTGGAATATTATTTGCATTGATTGCTGGGTTAGAACCACTTGGAATCAGTATTTTATCTTAATAATTTATATGATTATTATAAAGAATTACTAACGGAAAAACAGAGGAATTATTTCGAGGATTACTACTTTCAAAATCTGACGTTATCAGAGATGAGTGAAAACTACAATATTAGTAGAAATGCAGTGCACAAGCAAATTAAAGATGTCGAGGAGAAATTGTATCATTACGAAGCTTGTTTACATTTATATGAAAAGAAACAAAAGATTTTAGACACATTAAAGGGAAAAAATGATATTATAGAATTAATTGAAGATTGGATTTAAAAAGAAAAGGGGTTTTTTATGTTTGGAGAAATACTTTATATTAGCGATACTGTCGCACATATTAAAATTAAAGAGGGAACTCCGCTTGCAACAAATTTAATGAATATGCACATTGTCTTTGAGGATGAAAAGAAGAAAATTTTAGGGGAAGTAGAAGACATTAGTAAAGATATTATAAAAGTGCACTTCTTAGGGGAAATATCGAATGGTAGATTTATAGGTGGAGTCATTCGAAAACCTACATTATCTGCTAATATTCGAATTATCACGAAAGAGGAACTTGCGATGATCGTTGGAGAGGATGGACCGGAAAGTTTACTACTCGGATATTCTCCACTTTACGATAATTATCCAGTAAGGGTAAATATTAACGATTTATTTGCAAATCATATGGCTATCTTCGGTAATACTGGTAGTGGTAAATCTTGTGGTGTCGCACGACTTTTACAAAATGTATTTGTCAATCCAAACCTTCCACCATTTCGTTCTAACTTCTTTATTTTTGATGCTTACGGGGAATATCATAATGCATTTATGTCAGTCAATACGTTAAATCCTAATTTTAACTTTAAATTTTATACGACGAATGTCAAAGAAGTAAACGGGGGAGAGATATTATCAATTCCACCTTGGTTACTCGATGTCGATGATTATGCATTGTTACTTGGTGCAACAGAGCACTCACAGTTGCCAATTATTGAACGTATGTTAAAGTTGACTTCTATTTTTGCGGAGAGTAGTGAGCAGTCTTTAAAATACAAAAATCATTTGATTGCAAAAGCGATTATGATGATTTTATATACCAATCAAACATCTTTAAGTAAGAGAAATGATATTTTCTCTATTTTGCAAACATGTTCCACACCACAATTCAATTTAGAAGCAGTGGTACAAGGGGCTGGATACACTCGTAAATTTAGGGAATGTTTTATCGTCAATAAAACTGGTGAATTTGTTGAAAGTATTTTAGTAACAGAATATGTAAGTAGCTTTATCGATGAAGAATTAGATAAATATGAAGCACAGACGAAAAACAAGTTTACACTTGAGGATCTAGAAAAAGCACTCAATTTTACTTTGATCAGTGAAGGTCTTTTACAAAATGCTAAGACTTATGGAGATGCGATTACATTAAAAGTAAGATTACATGCATTAGTAATTGGAGAAAATGCAAAGTATTTTAATTACCCTAATTTCATTACTGAAGAAAATTACATTGCAAGTTTGGTCAATAAGAATGGACGTAAGGCACAAATTGTTAACTTTAACTTAGAGGATGTAGAAGATTCATTTGCAAAAGTAGTGACAAAGATCTATACGAAGATGTTGTTTCACTTTACGAAGATGCTTCCACAACGTGCATCAATTCCATTTCATATTTTCTTGGAGGAGGCTCACCGTTACGTTCAGAATGATACTGATAAATTTTTATTAGGGTATAATATTTTCGAACGTGTTGCGAAAGAGGGACGTAAGTATGGACTCATCTTTAATTTAATTTCACAGCGACCTGTAGAAATTTCGGAAACAGTTATTTCACAGTGTACAAATTTTATGATTTTTAAGATGAATCACCCAAGAGATCTCGAGTATATTCGTAAGATGCTTCCTAATGTTAGTGAGGAAGTCGTAGAGAAGCAAAAGAGCTTGCAACCAGGTACTTGCGTCGCTTTTGGTAAAGCATTTAAAGTTCCTATGATTATCCATATGGAGATGCCAAATCCAGAGCCATCAAGCAGTAGTTGCGACATTGTAGATACGTGGGCAGTACATCAAAACAAAGGGCAGTAATGCCTTTTTTTCTTTATTGACATTCGCTTTAATAAACGATATACTTAACATAAGATAGAATCGAAAACGATAGGTTGGTGAAATTGTGAGAGAATCAAGAAAAGGATTTACGCTCATTGAATTGATGGGAGTTATTGTCGTTATGTCCATTATTCTTTTGGTTGGATTACCAACGATTAGTAATATGATGAAAAAGGATGTCGAGAGTACTTATGAACGATATCTTGTCGAACTGTATGCGGCAAGTGAATCTTATTTTGTAGAAAACAAGGATTTTTATCCAGCACTCGCTGCTCCGGGGGGACAAGCTTATGTTACGATCGATGAACTTATGAGTGAGGGGTATATTCGAAACGTCGTAACAGATCCGGAAACGAATGAAGATTTACCGATCGAGACACAAGTAGAAGTAACAGTCAATGCTGATTACACTTATTCTTTCCAAATTAAGAAAGGAAGTAATCAGAGCATTCTAGTTTTGTTAGATGCGAATGGAGGAAGTGTAACACCAGCATCGTTAGCACGAACATATAAAGCGAAATACGGCGAAATTCCAACGCCGACGCGAAGTGGATATATATTCTTAGGTTGGTTCACTGAAAAAACGGGTGGAGAGCAGGTAAGCGCTGATCAACGTATTACGATTACGAGAAATCATACGTTGTATGCACACTGGCAAGCGAAGACTCCAACAGTAAGTTTTGATGCAAATGGAGGAAGTGCTGTTACGAAGACTATGGTGGTAACAGTCGGAAAACCTTATGGAGAACTTCCAACGACGACGAGAAAAGGATATACCTTCCTCGGATGGTATACTGCAAAAAGTGGTGGCTCTCTCATTACAAAGGATACAAATGTAAAAAATGGAGACAATCACACATTATACGCACAGTGGAAACAGAATAAGTATATTGTTACATTTAATGCAACGGGCGGAAGTGTCAATCCAACGACGAAAGAAGTTACACAATATAGTACGTATGGAGAACTTCCAACACCGACACGAAGTGGATATACATTTAATGGATGGTTTACAGCGACAACTGGAGGAACAAAAATTACATCTACAACAGAAGTGACGATTACAGCGAATCAGACGTTGTATGCACAATGGACGATCAATCAATATACTTTAACGTATAATGCAAACGGAGGAAGTGTTAGTCCAACAAGTAAAAAGGTAACTGTAGGGGCAACATACGGAACGCTTCCAACACCAACAAGATCAAATCATAGATTCTTAGGATGGTATACCGCTGCAAGTGGAGGAACGAAAGTATCAAGCTCAACCGTAATGGCAGCATCTAATGTAACGATTTACGCACACTGGCAAGCAACAACGACGA
>ERZ1643251.1834-NODE-1834-length-23108-cov-8.030105_pt1 | contig 23108 bp, 19 predicted proteins | sample MGYA00579261_ERZ1643251 | MGnify/ENA primary metagenome ERZ1643251 (study PRJEB29033, sample SAMEA4952267) | chicken gut metagenome | biome: Broiler Chicken; feature: Gastrointestinal Tract; material: Caecum | place: Ireland | collected 2018 | study: Broiler... | reverse complement strand
AGCAATCTCAGAAATGATTTCATAATTTCAGCTCCTCACTTAATCGGTCCAAAAACAAACACTCTTGCCATGCAGGCAATTAGGACTCAGCGATTTCGCTTTTCTCCATACTCACGGTCCACGCAAGGATTGAAACCGCCAGCCGCAGGCCGACATTCTTTTGCTGCATTTTACACAGCTGAGTCGGACCGCATAGGCAGCAATCCCCCTTCGATTCATACAAATCCCCCCTCATCCTCTATTTTTATACGCACCATCTCTTTCTATCTTTCTGGTGCATATGCTCACAGTATATGGTATGGAGGCAATATTGCAAGATCTTACTGCACTTTGTACGAAGCATATATGGTCGGTAACCGTTTATTTTCCCCCGTAAAATCAATATTCCGTCAAAAGTGATCCCCTTCTTTTATTGGAAAAACAAACCGTTTAACCTTGAATCGCCCGATAGGCGTGCAGAAATAATTGTACCTGTTGCATTCCACAAATTTTCAAGGGAGTTGTGCAGAATATTTTCGCTCATTTTTGTGCAAACAAGAAAATTTATTTCATCGGTATAAAAAATTAACGTTGTCCCTATTGACAGGCCCTCCTTTTTTCGGCATATTTCAAAAACATTCATATTATAAAATATATGCTTACATCATGATCAAATGGAGTGTTCCATATGGCGACTTATCAACCGAAGCCGGAATCGGTGAATCCAGCCACCGGACAGATCATCGGCCGATTCCTTGGCGCCGATGGCAGCGATGTGGACTGCGCTGTAGCGGCGGCTCGAGACACTTTTGATCACGGTCCGTGGATCTCCACCATTTCTCACAAAGAACGTAGGGTTATTCTGCGGCGACGTCAACCCGGTTATGGGCAATTTCTTCTCCTATGCGGTCCGGGAACCAGTGGGCGTCTGCGGTCAGATCATTCCCTGGAACTACCCCATGGATATGGCGTGCCGCCCGATGTCATCAACAAATACGGCTGTTACGAGTACGCCAGCCCCTTTGGCGGCTGGAAAGAAAGCAGCTGGGGCATGGAGTGCGGCAATCTTTCTCTGGACCTCTACACCAAACGGAAATCCATCTGGTATTCCTATTGACTTCTATGCTGAACGATACTAAAACACACAATTCTTGCAACTCTTACACGTTCCCCACCGACGCTGTACACAGGTAAAGAGCGTTGCAAAAAGGCCAACTCCATGTGTGGAGTTGGCCTTTTTATGTCAACTGATCATGTAGTCTTACCAGTTGGCATACCGCTGTATTTTTGTTATACTATAAAATATAACCTTGTTAAGTCTCTATGAAAGGTTGGTGGTTATTTGAATGGACCTCTGCTACTGATGGGAGTTGTCATCCTGATTTGTATCTTGCTCAATCGATTTTTGGAGAAGATTCCCATTCCTTCCCTGCTAATTTTCATTGTCCTGGGTATGTTTTTCGGTGAAAATGGCGTTCTCAAAATCCCCTTTAATGATTATGCGGCCGTGAATGTCATTTGTTCCATATCATTGATCTTTATTATGTTTTACGGCGGCTTTGGCACCAATCTCCACGCTGCCCGCCCAGTTCTGGCCCCATCAATCCTGTTGTCCACATTAGGCGTTGTGGGAACAGCCGGTACAGTAACCCTATTTGCCCACTGTATATTCGGACTCCCATGGCTGGAATGTTTCCTCATTGGTTCCGTCATATCCTCTACCGATGCTGCATCGGTCTTCAACATTCTACGCTCCCAAAAACTGGCTCTGAAATACCACACCGACTCCTTATTGGAAATTGAATCCGGTTCCAATGATCCCATGTCCTACATGCTCACCACAATGGCTATCGCCTTGCTGGAGGGGCAGTCTCTATCCATCCCGCTTCTACTGGCACAGCAGTTGATTTTTGGTATTCTATGCGGTGTGGCCATGGGATGGCTGGCAGTCAAGCTGCTCCACCAGCAGTTACTCCCCTCCCAGCAGAGCCACACTGTTTTTTTGTTGGCAATTATGGTGTTGGCCTACGCCATTCCCACTGCATGTACCGGCAACGGGTATCTAAGCGTGTACCTGTGTGGAATCTGGATTGGTCACGCCAATCTTCCACAAAAAAAGTATCTGGTCCACTTTTTTGACGTTTTGACCCATGTAGCACAGGTATTGATCTTCTTTCTGCTAGGTCTGCTTGTCACACCGCTGGAACTGCCTGCGGTTCTGCTTCCTGCACTGATTTTGATGTTGTTTCTCACCTTTGTGGCCCGGCCACTGGTCAGCACAGTGCTGTTGGCCCCCTTCCGTCCCAAGGCACAGCAAATCGCTCTGGTATCCTGGGCGGGTCTCCGCGGCGCTGCCTCCATCGTATTCGCTATTGCTGCGGTACTGAGTGGCGTGAAAACAACCTACAACCTTTATAACCTGGTATTCTGTATGGTGTTGTTATCCATATCCATACAGGGTACTTTGTTGCCCCGGGTGGCGAAACGGCTTTCCATGATCGATCCCACTGCCGATATTCGCCGCACCTTCAACGACTATCAGGAGGACAGCGATATTCATTTTATCCAACTGCATATCGCATCGGAACATCCCTGGTGCAACCAGAGCTTGTGTCAGCTACAACTACCGCCAGATCTGCTGGTTGCCATGATTGTCCGGCAGGAGACCCCGCTGATCCCCACCGGTGACACTCAATTGGAACCGGAGGACATTCTCGTTCTGGCCGCCCGTAGTTATGACGGTTCGGAGCAGATTTCTTTATGTGAGTTTGTTGTGGAGGGCAATCACCGCTACGTTAACCGTCCCCTTTCTCAGATTCCCCAAGTGCATACCAATCGCGTTTTGCTCATCAAACGCGGCATTGATACGGTCATCCCCACGGGCAGTACCATGGTCCGCGCCGGTGATATTCTGGTTCTGGTACAGCCCGTCAAACCCTCGTAGACATAGCAATTGGACAGAAACAGGCAGGTCTGCAAACAAGGCAAACCTGCCTGTTATAGCGTTTCTTTGTCTCTTTTGTGCTTTCTCTTATCGCCTTTTACACGTCCTTTGAATGTTTTGTCCCCCGGTTCGCTTTTCCCGTCATATGCCGGGGCGTAATGACATAGACGCCGGTTTGGTCGGCTGCTGCCCGGATATAGTTCATACCGGCTTCCATGTATTCTCCGCTGTATTTTTCAATCAACGCCCGCAGACTTTCCTCTTTATCCTCCGCCGGATGGATTTTTCCGGTAATTATGACGCTTTCATACAGCGTTGTGAATTTGGCGGGCTGTACGGCCGTGTCCCCCACCACTACAAAACAGACATCCTTACAATGGGCAAGGCACTCCAGTTTCTTCCCTGTATGGGCTGCACAGTGCAAATGGATAGCGCCATTTTTCCAGGCATAGTTGAGCGGCACCGCATATGGTAAACCGTCAGGGCCCACCATGGAAAGAATGCCGTACTCCCCTTTTTGCAAAATAGTTTCCAATTCCTCCCCGAAAATTTCCCGGTCCGTTCTCCGCATGATATACGCTCCTTCTGTCCTGTATTGTAACTGATAGTATAGCGCATTCGCCCCCATTCCGCAATGGAATGCCCCTTCCTCCGTGGTCTTTCTTTCATTCTGCCCATTGACAATTGTACGAAATCGTACTAAAATACAAATCGTCCGATTTCGTACTTGGAGGCGTCCTATGAATCAGAAACGATGGAGCGAAATTCACCGCATCAACTATCTCCTATCCGAAATGGAAGCCTGTTACCACCACGCATCGTTAAAACTCGATATTTCCGACAGTGTTTCCTTGGTTTTGTACACAATTTACGATACCGGCGAAGACTGTCTGCTGAGTGATATCTATAAAAAAACCGGCATCAGCAAACAGACCATCCACTCTGCCATCCGCACACTGGAAGCGTCGGGGATGCTGTATTTGGAGCAGCTCACCGGACGGACAAAAAAAGTTGTGCTGACAGAACAGGGTAAGGACTACATCCAGAAGACCGCTGCAAAGATCTACGCGGCCGAGGTGCAGGCGTTGGATGCCTGGACAGACGAAGAAGTCGATACCTATTTGCGTCTGCTGGAAAAGTATGCGGACTGTTTCCGTCAGCAGGTCGAATTGCTTTAAACCAGCATTCCGGCGTCTGCCCTTGCAGCATTGGAAAACCGATGGTTTTGGAGGACACCATGCGTATTCAGCTTTCCGATCATTTCAGCTATAAAAAACTCATCAAATTTACTCTGCCGTCCATTGCCATGATGATTTTTACTTCGATTTATGGCGTGGTCGATGGTTTCTTTGTCTCGAACTTTGCCGGTAAAACGCCGTTTGCGGCGGTCAATCTGATTTTGCCTTTTCTGATGATCGTCGCGACTGTGGGAATGATGTTTGGAACCGGCGGCACCGCCATTGTGGCGAAAACCTTTGGCGAAGGCAAACGGGAAAAAGCAAACGCTCTTTTTTCTCTGTTTGTTTATACAGCGTTCGGACTTGGCGTTGTGTTTGCCGTTCTCGGCATTCTTTTTATTCGTCCCATTGCCGCCAAACTGGGCGCCGAGGGCGCGCTGCTGGAAAACTGTGTGGTATACGCCAGAATCATTCTTGCGGTACTGCCATTTTACGTCTTGCAGCTGTTGTTTCAGAGTTTCTTTGTCACGGCAGAAAAGCCCCATTTGGGTTTGGCGGTAACCATTTCCGCGGGCATCGCCAATATGGTTCTGGACGCTGTTCTGGTGATTCTGCTTCCCATGGAATACAAACTGGCCGGTGCTGCTGTAGCCACCGCCATGAGCCAGGTCATTGGCGGATGCTTTCCGCTGTTTTATTTCTTTCGCAAAAACACCAGTATTCTGCGGCTTGGCAAAACAACCTGGCAGCGAAAAGCCATTGTCAAAGCCTGTACCAACGGTTCTTCAGAGTTTATGAGCAATGTCTCCATGAGCCTTGTGGGAATACTTTACAATTTGCAGCTCCTCGAATATGCCGGTGAAAATGGTGTCGCTGCCTACGGCGTTATGATGTATGTCAGCATGATTTTTTCCGCAGCATTCTTCGGATATTCCATCGGCACAGCGCCCATCGTCGGCTATCACGATGGGGCAAGAAATTATATGGAATTAAAGGGACTATTGCGGAAAAGTCTTTGGATGATCGGTTTCTTTGGGCTAGGTATGATTATTTCTGCCGAGCTGCTGGCTGTTCCTCTGTCCGATCTCTTTGTGGGCTATGACCCGGAGCTGATGGAGCTGACTGTTTCCGGCTTCCGAATTTTTGCATTGTCTTTTGGATTTATGGGCTTTGCTATTTTCGCTTCCGGCTTTTTCACCGCCCTCAACGACGGCGTCACCTCCGCCATCATTTCTTTCCTGCGTACCCTGCTGTTTCAAAGTGCCGCTGTCCTGCTTCTGCCGCGGCTTTGGGGCATCAACGGCGTTTGGATTTCCATTGTGGTAGCGGAGTTTATGGCCGTGGTGCTCGGCATGGCCTTTCTGATTGCCAAGCAAAAAATTTATCATTATTGAAACCACCCCTCTCCCTGTGTCGGATAGAGATGCAAAGGAGACACTCCTATGGAATGGACACCAATTACCCTGGAAACCTGGAACCGCAAGGAATATTTTGAGCACTTTCTCCATGCGGTTCCCTGTACCTACAGCGTTACAGCCACGCTGGACATCACCGCCCTTCGGGAGCGAAAATCGCGCGTCTATCCGGCCATGCTCTATCTGATTGCGCAGACTGTCAACCGTCATCCGGAATTTCGCACTGCTCTGGACTCCAGCGGGCAGCCCGGCATCTTTACCGCCATGCACCCGTGTTATACGATATTCCACAGGGATACAGAGACCTTTTCCAACCTCTGGACCGAATATCACCCGGATTATAGCGTGTTTTTACAGTCTTATCAAGAGGATCTGCGGAACTATGGCGACATCCATCGGATGAACGCAAAGCCCCATTGTCCAGCCAACACCTTTCCGGTCTCCATGATTCCCTGGTGCAATTTTACCGGCTTCCAATTAAACCTGCAAAAGGGATACGACTATCTGTTGCCCATCTTTACTATGGGACAGTTTACCAACCAAGACGGGCGCACCATGCTGCCCATTTCCGTTCAGGTGCACCACGCTGTATGCGATGGCTTCCATGTCAGCCGCTTTCTCAACGAGCTCCAGGAATCTCTGCACACCTGGCAGGATTAAGCCGAACGCACCGGTTTTTGTAGTTGCATAGTTGACAAATTACATGGTCTATGGTATCATGGCCCCGCATTCGGTGCCTGTCTGTCAGGCTGAAAAAAGGAATCAGGTGAAATTCCTGAACAGTCCCGCTGCTGTAAGAGAAAAGCTGCATGGATTTGCCACTGGTCCGCTGGGAAGGCCCATGCCGCGCTGCGTTTGCTGAATTCTCAAGTCAGAATACTTGCCGATGCCGGACTGCGCCGCAGTCTGCTTTTGTGTTCGCTCTGCGAGGTACAGAGACAGCACGGACTGCCTGCGGCAAGTTCCCCATGTCCTGCTGTATTCTCCCCCTTGCAGACGTCTGCAAGGGGGTTTTTCTGTTCGCACGGGTTTGCGGCAGAAGGAATTTCTATATAGAAAGGACGCAACCATCATGAGCAAACAGAAAAACCGTATTCTCTATCTGACCCTGAGCCTGCTGCTGACAGCCAATCTGGCCGCCTGTGCGGCCAAACCTGCCGAGGAACCAGCGCCCCAGCCCGACGCCGAACAGTCCCAGCCGGAAGCAACACCGGACAGCGCCGAAGCCTCTCCGGAATCGGACAGCGCGTTCCCGTTCAGTCTTACGACCTATAATGACATGACTGTGACCTTTGACAAGGTGCCGGAAACCATCATTGCTGCCAACACCAACACCGCCGACCAGCTGTTGGCCATGGGCCTGGGGGACAAAATCATCTATCGCTGCTACGTCAATTCGGAGATCAATCCCCTGTATCAAGCAGAATACGATTCCATTCCCATTTTGGCAGAACAGGCGGCCACGCTGGAACAATTGCTGGATGTCTCTCCTGACTTCGTCTATGGCCGCAGCAGCGCGTTCAGTGAAAAGAACGGCACCACCCACGACACCCTCACCGGTTATGGCATCGCTTCTCTGTCCTCCATCGAAGGCTACAAGCTGGGTGCTGATGTAGAGGATGTCTATGAGGATTTCTACAATCTGGGCCGTATTTTCCAGCTGGAAGACCGGGCACAGGAGATCGTCTCCGGTATGCAGGAAACCATTGCACAGGTGGAGGAGACTGTGGCCGGTGCGGAGCCGGTTCGGGTATTCGTCTTCGACATGGAAACCGATGAGGGTCCCTACACCTGCGGCAACAATTTTACTGCCAAACTGATTCGCCATGCCGGAGGCATCAACATTTTTGAAGATATGGAAAATACCTGGGCCACAGTGGGTTGGGAAAGCGTCATTGCGGCAGACCCGGAGGTTATTGTCATCAACGACTATGGCTCCACTTCCCTGGAGGAAAAGATTGCCCAGCTGAAAGAAAATCCCGCACTGGCGGAGATCAGCGCCATTAAAAATGACCGTATCATTTCCGTCCATCTGTGCGAAGTCTTCGCCAGCTCCATGACCGCCGATACGGTAGCCAAATTTGCCGAAGCCTTCCATCCCGACCTCTTTCAGTGATGATGGGGCGGCTTAGTCAACTGGTCCAGCGCCGCACCGGCTGGTGCTGTCTGGTTCTCACCATTCTGCTGGTGTTCTCGTTGGCAGCATCCATCAGCATTGGCGCAGTATCCATTCCCCTGTCCCAGGTGTGGCGGGTACTTCTGCATACGGCATTCGGCTGGTTCGATGTGGACGGTATCAAAGAAGGTACTCAAAACATTATTCTATATCTGCGGGTGCCCCGTGCATTACTGGGCGCATTGGTGGGGGCCTCTTTGGCCCTCTCCGGTGTGGGCATGCAGGCATTTACCAAAAACCCCCTGGCCGACCCTTATGTGCTGGGCATTTCCAGCGGCGCCTCCACCGGCGCGGTATTGGCCATCGTCTGGGGCGTGGTCCTGCCCTGGGGCAGTCGCTTGAGCATTCCCGCCGGTGCATTCTGCGGTGCGCTGCTGTCCATTCTGGCTGTCTGCGCCCTGGCCCGCAGCGGCGGACAGATGACGCCTATCCGTTTGGTGCTGGTAGGCGTGGCTGTCTCGGCCATGTTCAGTGCTATTACCAATTTTATCGTGTACACAGCGCCCCAGGATGCCCAGGTCCGGGAAGCTACGTTCTGGATGTTAGGCGGTCTGGGTGCAGAATGGAAAGACCTGCTACTGCCCGCCCTGCTGTTGATTCCGGCCCTGATGATCATGCTCATTCTGTCCCGGCCCCTCAATGCCATGATGATGGGCGATCAAACCGCCATCACTCTGGGCGTCAACATTGAGAAAATCCGGCGGCTGCTGATTGTAGTGACCGCTCTGTTGACGGCTTGCTGTGTGGCTGTCAGTGGCTGCATCGGCTTTGTAGGGCTCATCATTCCTCATATGGTCCGGTCGCTGACCGGCGCAGACCATGTTCGGGTCATTCCCCTGTCCGTCCTTTGCGGCAGTCTGTTTCTGGTCTGGGCCGACGCAGCCGCTCGGGTGGTCTGTGCCCCGGCGGAATTGCCCGTGGGTATTTTGACGGCCATGGTGGGCGGTCCCCTGTTTCTGTGGATGATTCGGGCCAGAAAATACGGATTCGGGAGGTAACTGGCTGTGATTGATGTTGCACATGTCTCCTATACCATTGGCTCCGTTCCCCTGCTCCGGGATGTATCCCTACAGGTGCAGTCTGGTGAGTTTGTGGGTATCCTTGGCCCCAACGGCAGCGGCAAGTCCACACTGTTAAAAACGATTTACAAGGTGCTGCGGCCCTCTGATGGCGAAATTCTGATGAATGGACAAAGCGTTCTGTCCATGAGCAATCGGGAGCTTGCCCGCAATGTGGCCGTGGTGGCTCAGGAGAGTGAAGCTGCCTTTGACTATACGGTGCAAGAAGTGGTACTGATGGCTCGCTATCCGTCCAAAAAACTAACCGACGCCTATGGCCCCGATGATCTGCGGATTGTAGCGGAGGCTCTGGACACCGTGGGATTATCCCATCTTGCATCCCGTGGCTATCTGAGTTTGTCCGGCGGTGAAAAGCAGCGGGTTCAAGTGGCCCGTGCCTTTGCCCAGCAAACGCCGGCGATGATTCTCGATGAACCCACCAATCATTTGGACATTGGCAGCCAAATCAAGACCTTGCAGCTGCTCAAAGCATCTGGAAAAACCATTCTGGCAGCCCTCCACGATCTGTCCATTGCCGCCCGGTTCTGTGACCGGATATATCTGCTGCATCACGGTACGGTAGTGGACAGCGGTTTGCCGGGTCAGGTGCTGACGGGTGAACGGATCCGGCAGCTTTATGACATTGACGCCGAACCATTCCAGTATAAAGGACAACTATACGTCCGGTTTCTATAATATGTCTCTGCTATATTAATAAAACAGGCACTGACCCTTCTGTCAACGCAGAAGGTGTCGGTGCCTGCTTTTTAGATTGAATTTATGCAGTTTTTTCAATAAAACGCATCAGCATGGTGGCCACTTCTGCGCGAGTGGCATTGCCTTGGGGGTTCAGATTCCCATTGCTGCCGGCAAGAATGCCGTTCTGCACTGCCCACGTCATGGCGTCCATTGCCCAGCTGCTGACACTGGCGGCATCGTCAAAACCAGTGATCGTACCGTTGACAACGGGGCTGCTGGCATAGCGATACAGCATAGCAGCCAGCTGCTCTCGGGTCAAACTACCCAGCATATTGGTACCGTCAGAGATTCCCTGCTCCATCGCCCACTGCTGTCCGGCTTCATACCAGGTGGAGCCGGTGGTTGTATCCACGCCTTCCAGGCGGGCCAAAACCGTAACGATCATGGCGCGTGTCATCTCTCCATTGGGGGTAAACTGCGTAGCACTGGTACCGTTGAACAGCTCCCGGCTGGTGACAAAGTCCACAGCATCCGCGCCCCAGAAGCTATCGGGTACATCGTCAAACTCTTTACTGTTGTCTACAATCTTAACGGTATCGTCATCAAACAACGTCACTACAATACCGTTTTCCGTGGCAACGCTCGTTTTAATGACTTCCTCCGTACCATCAGGCTTGACCAAGACAGCTACCGTACCCGCTGTCACATTGGCCACAGGAATTTCTACCTTGACCCCAATGTCCACCGGCAAGCCCACTGTAACACTGGGGGCTCTGTCCGGATCGGTCGGTGCGGTGACCTCCGGCATGGGCAAAGTCACCGTACCCGCAGCATTCTCCAGCGCTTCTTCACTGACGTCGACCACAACATCCACCTTGCCATCCTTGCTGGTTGTAACCACAGAAGTGGAGCCGTCGGGATTGATAACCGTAACGGTATTGGTTTGGTCGCTGGAACCGGACGAAGATTCGCCGCTGCCGGAACCTCCAGTGCTGCCGGAATCTCCCGTATCACCGCCGGCAGAATCTCCCGCCAGCTTCACTGTCAAGGTGACTGTCTGATTTTCCTCCAGGAGCTCATTGTCATAGGTCATCTTCAGAATGGGCGTACCGTCTTCTGCCCAGTGGACCCGCTTAAGCCGTGCATGACGGCAAGGATCGTTCAGAGGCTCACTGTTATAGGAGCTGTTCTCTCCATCCCAACCGCACATTTCATCGTTATGGCTGGTGGGGCGGGCATGGTACACAAAGATTACATTCCCGTCCTGGTCCACCGTAAAGGAATTGTGGCCGGGACCTTCCTCGCCATCCACATCCCGGGAGGTCAGCAGCGGATAGGGGTTTTTGGTCCAGTTGGACGCATTCAGAAGATCTGTACCATTTTTGGCTTGCAGCATGCCGATGGTATACTCAGAGCCCGTGCCGGAAGCAGAATAGCAAAGGAAAATATCTCCGTTATGCTGCAGCACCGTGGGGCCTTCGTTGACACAATAGCGCACACGTTCCCAACCGTAGTCGGAACAGGTCAGACGGACCTGCTGAGAAGTCAGTCTCCACGGGGTGCTTTCGTCAATGGTGGCAATGAACAGGTCTGTACTGCTGCCTTGGTAGGAAGTCGTGGGTTTACCAGCCCAGCAAACGTAGGATATCCCACTGGCCTCATCCTTAAAGTAGGTCATATCCAGATTGAACGACTGATTGAGGGAGTCGATGCTGCTTTCGGCATCCGACACCACCTTATAGTCCTTCCACTGGGATACCTCATCGGAAGCGGTCAGCGCCGTTTCGTAGGGGTCCAGATTGCCGTCGAGAATCAGGGCATGAGAGTAGATATTGAACACATTGTTCCGGTCATGGCTCTCGGTAAAATACACCACCCAGTAATCACCGACACGGTGAATTTCCGGCGCCCAGATATAGCGGCTGCCGGTATTCTGCTCCGTGCCGTTGTTGTCAAATCCCTGGTTGCCGGCTTTCCAAATGGTCACCTGCTGGCTGCGATCCTGGAGCCCTTCCAGCGTCTTGGCCTTTCTCAGTACAATGCGGTCATACTGCTGGAGATTGTCATTGCCGTCAATCTGGTCGCCCTCCTCCGGGAAATAGGAGCCGGTCATATAATAGTAGCCGGTCTGCTCATCCCAGAAAATGCAGGGGTCTGCCATGCCTTCAATGAACTTGGTCTCATCATAGTACACCGTACCGGTGGCCGGGTCGTAATTGTCGGGGAAATTGGGATTCTCATTATCCGGGTCATCCTCGGGCAACGTGCTGCCGTTGAGTTCTTTCAGATTGTTGAGGTACTTGGTCTGAACCACCTTGGCTGTAACCTCCACCGTGGTGCCGTCTGTCAGCTCCACGCCCTCCAGGGCATTGGTCCAGTCCAGGTTGAACTCCTTGGTGGAGCCATCGGTATAGGTGGCGGTGACAGTGGGATACTGCTCTGCCAGCAGTGCCTCCGTCAGCTCTCCGGCTGTGGTCTCCAGAACGTTCAGCGCTTCCATGCCGTTGTTCTTTACGGTGCCCAGCTTGTTGCGAATGGCGTTGTACTCTGCCTCTGTAATTTGCAGGGCATTGCCCAAGGTAATCCCGCCGTCCTGCTTCAGAAGGTTCTCTCCGTCCAGCATCAGCGTAAAGTTGCCCTTCTTGAGCCCTGCGGCCGTATACTCCGTAGAGGGCACCAGAGAATCGTCATAATAGTGGACGCCATCCTCCGAAGTAAACACATGGTATCCCTTGGACGCATCCGCATCGCGGGCTACCACCACGAATTTGCCGTCCCCATCCTGGAAAATCCGGGGTTCTGTAACACACAGCGTGCCGTCGGGGTTCTTGGAGAAAATAACGCCGCCGCCGTTGTTCAGCACCTCAAAATTCTTGCCGTCACTGCTGACCGCCAGATAAACGCTCTGGGTCTCCTGCTCAACATTCCAGGCAGACGCATAGAAATTTGTCGTGGTGGAATATACCGTCACATAATAACCAGGCTCCAAAGTCTCCGTAAAGTCCTGGCCGCAGGTATCCTCCCACAGAGCGTAGATCTGTGCATCCGTCAGTGCCGCGCGGTAGAAGGAAATATCGTCCAACAGTGCGTTGGGACTGTTCCAATAGGTCGCCATGCTGGCACCCAGGCGGACATTGGTATCCATGGGGTCACAGTATCCGCTGTTGCCCACCAGATCGTTGATCATCTGCACATAGTCCTCAGTGCCCGACTGAATCGTATGGGACACCTTGACACCATTGCAATAGAAGGAAATTCCCTCCGTCGTGATAACCACCGTCACCATTTTCCAGCCGGAATTGGCGGCCCATCCGATGCTGCCGGTATTGAAATCGGTATACGCGCTGTTCTGATCGGTGGTATTCCAGTAAACCATGCCCTGGTTGACCGCGAATGTACCAGCGCGTCCAGTCGTTGCGGGGGCCACCTCAAAGTCGATGAGACAATTGGCGCCGCCGGGGTTGTCCAGCGTATTGGTCCAGAAATTCAGCGTCAGGCCGCTGCTCACATCGGCACCGGCAAAGGGATTGTAGGGCAGCTGCGCAAAGGCACGGTTGTTGTAATCGGAGGCATACAGGCGCAGGACCTGTCCGCGCTCCGAATCCTGCACCAGAGCGGGCGCTGTACCATTGCCCACCGTTTGGAGGGAGATATTGCGCTCTCCGTCCGTCAGGCGCGTCCCCTCCACAGTAAAGTCCGCAAAGTCAAAGGTGGTCGCCTCGACAGTGGGAAGCTCCGTAGGACCGTTGTAGGTTTCCATCACCCGCTGGTACTCCTCTGCTGTGATGCGGATGGGGGTGCCGTGACGGGCACGGGTAGGCATTTTGTAATCCGTATCAGGCGTGTTGAAAACACCGCTTTCCAGATCATCTGTCACCAACGGATAGTAACCTCTGCCGCCGAAGTCATCCACCAGCAGGCAGTAAGCGCCGTTCGCCTGGTCGTCCTGATTGAATTTGAAAATCGTGGGACCCTCCACCCACTGATTGCTGTTGAGGGAATCCGAGGGAATATGGGTCCAGGTACCCAGCAGAGCATCAGACTTTTCAATAAAAATGGTCTTGGTATTGGCGCCAAGCTCATTGGTATTGCCGCCCTCATTTTTCGTATAGCGGTAGTAGGTGCCGTTCTCATAGAGAATGGTAGTGTCGATGCTGGATTCATCCAGGTCAATGTACACCTGCGGCTCCGTAAAGGTATAGAAGTCGCGGGTCTTGGCGTAATACAGCCGCTGCTTTCCATAGTTGTCATCGGCCACCTTGGAGGCCCAATAGACAACATACTCACCAGTCCGATCATCATAGGTGGCCTCTGGTGCCCAGGTGCAGCCTGCATCGATGCCGGCACTGACCGTGACCATCCGCTGGTCGGACCAGTGAATCAAATCGGTGGATTCCCATACCATCAGGGCCTGGCTGCCGTTGGTTTGAGCTCCGCCCCAATCGCCATTGCCATAAATTTTCAAGTCGGTGGCGATCATGTAGAATTTGTCGCCTTCGGGGGACCGAATGATAAAGGGATCACGCACACCCTTTTCACCCATGGTTGTAGTGAGAATGGGCTGATTGTCATTGAGGTCCGTCCAGTTCAGGCCGTCCTGGCTGGCTGCAAAGAAGATCTGCTCGCCGTCGGAGTAGCCTTCACCGGCAAAGTAGGTGAAGAAATAGTCGGTATAATCCGCATCATCGATGGGTTCAGGGGCTGCTTTTACAGTAAGGACAAAGTCCTTCGATGCAGTCTCGCCATGGACCTCCACCGTAGCGGTCACTGTCACCTGCGTATCTTCTACCGGACGGGTAACGACGCCGGCAGGCATGTCGTCATAGTCCGCAACAGGCGTCACGTTCACATTGACGATTTCCGGATGGTCGGTGCTCCAGGAGACAGGCCACCCGCCGGCGGCGCTGGTTTCCGGCAATGTGATGTTGCCCCGTACATCATCCTTATTGGGGATGTCAATGGATGCCAGCGCCTCCGCCAATGCATCCTCTACAATCAAAGCCTTGATCACAACCGTCAGACTTTTATCATATTGCACACCATTGACGGCAAAGGATACCGGGATGGTAATTGTGGTATCCGCATCGGGAACGCGATGCACCGTGCCGTCCTTTTCCAGAATGTCCGTCTCGACCCAATCGCCCCAAGTAACCTGGGCATTGCCCACCTGGGTGGGGAAAGTCAGATTTTCCGTAACCTGCTCCAACGAGGTGTTATGTCCCAGCATGGCTGTCGCAATCTCCTGCAACACCAGGTTGCCCATGGCATCTGTCGTGTCGGACAGGCTCGCTTTCACCTGCTCCGCACTGAGCGCTTCGTCATAGACTTTCATATCCAGCACATTCGCTGTCAATTTGTCGTCCGGCGCATAGAGGGAGCGGCCCAAATAGCCCAGCACCTCTCCGTCCGGAATGATATCCGCAATGCTGTGGGTATGTTCCAGCGTGGAGATCGACTCACCATCCAGATAGGTTGTGATTGTTTGGTCCTCGCTGACCACCGTAATGGTATGGTAACCATCGCTCCAACCAGTATCGGGGACGCTGCTACGAATTTCATCACGCTGGGCGGAACCTACCTTGACAGCCGTAAGCACCTTGCCGCCAAAACTGCCCTGGTTGGATTTGGGGCTGACAAACAAATAGTCACCCACGTTATCCTCGTTCCAGGTACCAATGCCGTCGCCGATGACCCAGGCCCACTGGGAGGAGTTGGCGCCCTCCACCGACATGGTAATTTCCACAGAACAGTTATTGTCCGCTGCCGTAATCAGTCCCTGCGGCAGCGTGGCGTACTGCTTGTTTGCAAATCGCAGTACATCCTTCCCCTCATAGATGAAAAAGTCCTCTTCCGATGTGTCATACAGCGTCGCGTGGTTTTCATTGCCCGATACATCCAACAGCTGGTCGCCGCTGTGGGACATATCATAATGCGCAGTTGCATTCGGCAATTCTACGCGTGCCAATCCTATGGCACGGGCTGTGTTGGAAAATGGAACCAGCGAAACAGTCATTACTGCTGCCAGTGCAGCGGAAATTGGTCGCTTCCATCTTATTCTCATGACGCTTCCTCCTCATTTTCTCCAGATGGATCGCAGAATTCCTCTAAGGTTTTTTTACGTCTTTAGACTTTATCCCAAAACGGCCAACTTTTCAACTAAATAACAGACATTTTTTACATTTCTCTTTTTTGTTTAATACAAATCTTCATATCATTTTTTGTCGCAATTAAAACCAATTAATTTCTTTATTTTCATTTAAATTTTTTAGTTAAATATAAATATCAAAAATATTTTTCGCTATTTTTTCGTTTGTTTATCTTGCGCATATTGCCGCTTTACCCTATTGAAATCTGCACCTTTGCTCCATATTTGTATGTATTTCTCTGATATGTAAGAAAAAACATTCGGTCATATCTGAGCATTCAGCGCCTTGTTTACAAGATTGTATTCATCGTTTTCATACCTGTTAGCAACCGCACCCTCGTCTTGACAAACTAATAGTGTTAGTGCTATTATGACTAATAGTATTAGTCTATAAAAGGAGATGGAACGATGGGTTCAAAAGGATTGACCAAAGAGATCATCATTGCAGAAGCCGTAGCGCTCATAGAGGAGACGGGGCAATCGACAATTTCGCTGCATGAATTGGCACGCCGTCTGGAAATCAAGACACCGTCGCTATACAACCACATAAAAAACACGAAGGATCTGCGGCATGCGGTTTTCCAATACGCCATGGACCAGTTGGTTGCAAATCAGGCCGCAGCTATCGCAGGGAAACAGCAGGATGCCGCAGTGATCGCATTTGCCGAAGCCTATTATCAGTTCGCCATGGACAATAAGGGGCTGTACCGCCTGATTATGTCAATGCCTCAGGACAATGACGATGCGGAAAAAGAAATGGCGGTTCCCTTGCTGGAAACCGTCATGGATCTTCTTTCCGATTACGGATTGCCGGATGAAAGCGTCGCCCATTGGCAGCGAGTGCTCCGTGCCATTTTGCATGGATTTATCTCTCAGGAGGACCTGGGCTATTTCTACTACTATCCGGAGATCGATTTGAAAAAAAGCCGCGATATTGCCATACAGTGCTTTTTGAACGGTCTTCACGCAGAGCTTGGCAAGGCGTAATGGAAGGAGAATGTGCAATGCAAAAAACAAATGGTGAACTATTTACAACTATGCCCGTGGGAAAAGCAGTGGCGAAGCTGGCCGTTCCTACGGTGATCAGTCAGATTGTGGTCATCTTATACAGCTTGGCAGATACCTTCTTTGTGGGGCAGATTGGTGACCCCAACCAGCTGGCTGCCCTGTCCATTACCTTTCCGATTTTTACGCTGCTGACCGCCGTTGCCAACCTGTTCGGCATCGGTGCGAACAGCGTCATTGCCAGAAGTCTGGGCAAAAATGATGAGCGCACCGCGAAAAAAGCGTCTGCCTTTGGCTTTTGGGCCAGTTTTGTGGTCACCGCCGTTTTGGCCGTAATTCTCGGTGCGTTTATGAAACCAATTCTGACGTTTTTTAAAATGGTGCGCTGACCATGCCGTTTGGATTTGGTATGGATGTGTCAGGCGCGGCCGTTGCTACGATGATTTCCAATACCATTTCCATGGTGTATTTCTTTGTTATCCTGGCAAAAATCCGGAAAACCACCGTTCTGAGCATCAATCCCAAGCGGTTCTCTCTGGAGAAAGCCGTTGCATTCGACACCTGCGCTGTCGGATTTCCCGCGGCTGTTTCCGTGCTCTTGGTGTCGGTCTCCATTGCAGTGCTCAATGGACTTTTGCTTGGACATGAAAACGGCAACATCCTTTCCGCCGCTTATGGTGTCACCTCCAAGTGCGGTACGATTGCGCTACATATCAGCATTGGCATCGCACAGGGCGTCATGCCGCTGATTGGCTTCAGCTATGGCGCGAAAAATTATAAGCGCGTTCATCAGGTGTGCAGTCTATTACAATAGATTTACGGTTAAGGACACGGCTGCCAGCCGTGTCTTTTTCCGCATTGTTGCCTAAGCTGTTAGAATGAGAGCGTCTTGGCCTGATGTATCACTCCAAGGACCATTGCGTCCGCAGGAAAGTCTGTCAGCCAGCCTCTCATTCGCAGCGTTCGATTTATGCAGGTTGAGCCGCCACATCGGTGCGCCCGTGTCATCAAATAGATTGGATCGGCAATGATGGAATGGCTGGACGCCAAAAGACAAATCTACCATGAGGAGTTGCACGCTATGAACAATGTGGCAGGGATCGATGTTTCCAAGGGAAAGAGCATGGTATGCGTTCTCCGTCCCTTTGGGGAAGTGGCGGCAAAGCCGTTTTCTGTTGGTCACACCAGCAGTGAACTCAAGGAGCTGGCAGACTACTTGAAAAGCCTGGACGGTGAGACACGGGTAGTCATGGAGCACACCGGGCGGTACTATGAACCGGTGGCCCGTTTCCTTCACGAAGAAGGCATCTTTGTCAGCGCGGTGAATCCGAAGCTCATTAAGGACTACGGGAACAACACCCTGCGCAAAGTGAAAACAGACAAGGCGGATGCGCGGAAGATTGCCCGCTATGGGCTTGACAACTGGGTGGAATTGCGCCAACATACTCCTATGGACACAATTCGTATGCAACTGAAAACGCTGAACCGGCAGCAGGGTCTGTACTCCAAAACCAAGACAATGATGAAAAACAACCTCATTGCGCTCCTGGACCAGACCTATCCCGGCGTCAACAGTCTGTTTGACAGCCCTGTCCGTAAGGACGGCAGCCAGAAGTGGGTGGACTTTGCCACGGTCTTTTGGCATGTGGACTGTGTGCGAAGCATGAGCCTCACTGCCTTTATAGAGCGTTACCGCAAATGGTGCAAACGGCATGGCTACAACTTCGGCCAGTGCAAGGCTGTTGAGATCCACACCAGAGCGCAGGATCTGATTGCCATGCTCCCCAAAGATACCCTAACCAAAACTATGATCCGGCAGGCCATCGACGCGCTGAACGCCGTCTCTGCCTCTCTGGAGCGGCTCAAGGCTGAAATGCGCACCCTGGCAGCCCAACTCCCAGAATATCCTGTGGTGATGGCCATGCGCGGTGTAGGTGATTCTTTGGGGCCGCAGCTCATGGCGGAGCTTGGGGATATAACCCGGTTTACCCACAGAAACGCCATTACGGCTTTTGCGGGGGTTGACCCTGGTGCTGACCAGTCCGGCACCCATGAGGCAAAGAGCACGAGGGTTTCCAAAAGCGGACCGCCAGAACTACGCAAAGCACTCTTTCTGGTCATGGACTGCCTGCTGAAAACCATGCCCCTAGATGATCCGGTGTACCGTTTCATGGACAAGAAACGAACCGAGGGCAAGCCATACCTGGTTTACATGACAGCCGGCGCCAATAAATTCCTCCGCATCTACTATGGCCGTGTAAAGGAGTATCTGGCTTCACTGGAAAGCGCTGATTGACCTTCCATACTCTTTCATTTTGACCGGCGCTTGCGCGGCGGTCTTTTTGTCATACCATTTTTTGCCTCATCCTGGGCCTGCAATTTTTTCTCATTTTCCTATTGACTTTTTATTTGCAGACTTTCCAAAATCGGGCCATGAAAAAAACGCCGCCTTTTCTTTGAAAAAAGCGACGTTTTAGTGTAGGTTGGCTCGATTTTCGTTGTGTTTTATGATTATGCCTTTGTAAAGAAACCTAAGCATTTTGGGAGAATGAAATAAGCAAAGTGGATGCAGGCTTTCTTCTTTTGTGTACAGAGGGAGATGCCATGTATAGTATCCTGATTGTAAACACAGATGACAAGGAAACGTATGGAACCGTATGGTACTATGATCTTGCAAACGACTTTGGGATATATCTGCTGATCAATCCCCAAAACGGAATCCCCATGCGCTTTCTTGACTGGCTGGAATACTATGCCGATAAAACCTGCGAGCTTTCGGATGAAGAATATTTTGGGTATGCGGAGCTGGCTGGAAAAGTAGAGTAGAATGTAATCAGTAGAACACAAATCGCCATATACACAGGCAAACGCTCAATGAATTACTAGAGAGAACAGCGCCATCGACAGGTATGTAGACTTATTAGCAGCCTTATGCTATAATTTTCTAAAGCAACCGCATGAAAAACTGAAAACTTGATTTCTACAATCAAGGCCACCAGCGGCCGTGTTCAGATAGAGTGGAAAATCTGACATTTCCGCTCTATCGCCCCTCATTTCTATTTTATCTCGTTTGTACCCCTTGTACACCGATGCTTGCAAGATCATAGTACCATACGGTTCCATACGTTTCCTTGTCATCTGTGTTTACAATCAGGATACTATACATGGCATCCCCCTCCGTACATAAAAGAAGAAAGCCTGCGTCAACTTTGCTTAGTTCTTCCTCCCAAAATGCTCGATATTCCTCCGCAGACAATTCAGATACACGAAATGGATTTTTGACTGTAAAGGGAAATTTCTCATTCACTGCCGGGCCATCTTCAGCAAAAGACGACTTTAAGCTATATAATCCATAAAACGGCTGGGTCCCGCATTCTGCAACCGTTGTCACAAATCTTCTGTAATCCTCCGGCAATTGGATACCAGTTTGTTTTTCATAAGTTTCAACCACTTGTTCCGACAGCGGCGGCTTCCATTCCGGCGGGAATTTTCCGCATGCGAATTTCGGGGATTTTTCCTTTAGTCTATCCATTTTTTTCATGATTAGCTCTATTCGATTGTCAATATTCATTGCTGATGGTCCTTTCCTTTAAATCCGATTTATCGTCCTATCTCTTTTTGGGCGGCAGACTATAAATCCATCCAAATTTTGCGGTCTGTCGATCGTGTACTGCTCAATATATAGGATGTTATTTTTTCTTTTTCCTTATAAAATAACAAATTGTAATAAGGAATACACCCAAAATAACTTTGATAACACCGTTCACAAGGCTATAGTTCACTAAGCTGTTTATAGCCTCCTCTCCCCCATAATGCTGCAATAGTTTCTGACCTATAACAGCATAGTGATAGAAATCCTCTATTCCCCAGGCAATGAGCAGAACGGACAATATCAGCAAGATCCACGGTGTTTTTTTCATATCTATGACCATTCCCTTCCGCAACGTTTCAAAGCACTATAGTTTATTTAGAATGTATTTGAGGAAGCAGGCACACAACAAGCAAGTAAACCCAGCTTGCTACGTTCTTTTGGTATATGGCAACACAAAAGGGGCTGTTTGCACAGCCCCTTTTTCTTTTAATAGACCACAACGGTTGACTGGAACGGCAGATTGTCCCACAGCCAATCTACGTCATCGTCATACATGCGGATGCAGCCCTGGGACACTGTGCCCTGCATAGTGGCATCCAGCAGACCGCCGGTGGATTTGATATACGTTCTCGTATGGAATGCATGACCGCCGTTGAAAATCATGGGTTTCTTGACGTAATAGTAGTCAAAGTCCCAATAATTCTGACGGTATTGGTACGCAAAAACGCCGCCGTTGGTGGGGGTGGTGTTCTTGCCGCTGCTGCACGGGAACGATTGGACCAGCTTCCAGTTGCCTTGGCTGCCCTGGAACACGTTGACCCGCTCTTTCAGCAGGCTGACCCACACCAGATAGTCCGTTTTACTGGAGTAGCCCTTATTATTGACAAAATACTCCTTTGTGGCTGTCTGATAATCGTTTTTCTGTACATAGTTCTTGGTGGAAATATCGATGGAATACCAGTTGACCCAGCCGGTTGTACCGTCCGGCAGCCGAATCTCCGCCGAAGTGCGGCCCACATAGTCAAAATAGATTACCTTGGTTCCCGCCGGAACGGTTTTGATATATCCGGACAGAGACTCGTACCGGTACAGGTTGGTATCATAGCGGACCGTAGCTTCCACATTGATGGTATCCACGGTCTCTCCCTGCTGCTGCACCGTCTGGGACAGATAACGGGTCTCCCCATTACAGGTAACCTCCAGCATAATGGATTTCGTCGGCTGGAACAGCTCTTCAAAGGGTACCCAGTGGGAATATGTAACCGTCGTCCCCTCTGTCACCGGCACCTGAAACTGTCGCTTCTGCACTACGCCGTCCACATACCAGGCCACATCGCACAGCCGCGGCGTTCCATCATTGGGCACGTTGGTAAATTGTATCGTAGTCTCAATGGTTTGCTTGCCCGGCATCACGTTATTGGCCCAACGGGTCACTTGCAGCTCCGTTTGGCCCAACGCATGGTCCAGAATCTCCTGGACTTCCGTCTCTGCGGTTTTTACAGCGGCGTCCTCGTGATAGCATACGGCGGTCTCCACGGTTCCGTCGCCGGTGATGGTACTGGCTGCGCTCCACAACTCCGCCGTATTCACCGTGGCATCGATCTCCACAGTCACGGTCCCCTGCTCCACGCTGACCTGGTCATATACGCCGTTTTTCAGCGTCACATCCCGGCTGGACTCCACGGTTCCGCCGCCGGACACCACGGCATTACTGCCCTGGACCACTACAACGGCATCACCAGACGTGGTCAGTTCCACTTCCTCACCGGCCAGAATAATCTCACTGGCAGTGACATTCTCCGTCAAAGCGACGCTGCCGCCATAGCAGACAATGGCGCCGTTGACCTGTATATTGTCCAGCTGGCGCTGTTCCTCTGCTGCGCCGCCCAGGTAGAGGTTGCCGTCAATGGTCATATCATGCAGGGAATCGCCCTGATAAACCACGTTGCCTGTCAGGACTGTTTCCGCTTCCGGCTGCTCCGTCTGCACCTGACCGGCCATGTCATAAATCAGGCGAATCAACTCCTGCCGGGTGATGGGCTTCTTTGGGCTCAGCTCTTGGCCGTATCCGCTGACAATGCCCTGCTCAATCAATCCGGCCACGGCTCCGGCAGCCCAGGGCTCCACACCGGCACAATCACTGTAACGATTGAGCAGCGCTGTGTTTCCCGCCTCCGTGCCGAAGCACCGGGAGAGCATGACCATGGCCTCCTGACGTGACACCGTATAGCCGGGCTTCAGCTGGTTGCCGCTGCCCGTCAAAATACCGGCGGCCACGGCCTGGGATATGGCATTATAATACCAGTCCCCCGGTGCGATATCCACATAGCTGCGCAAATCTGCCTGCCGCTCCACCGCCAGCAGCCGTGTCAGCATGGTGGCCAGCTCCGCCCTTGTAGCCTGGGCGCTGAGCCGCAGGTTCTGTGCGTCGATAATGCCGTTCTCCACGCAGAAGTAAACGGCTTCGGCAGCCCAATCCGCCGGTGTTTCCGAAAGAACCGGGCGCTCCTGGTCCTCTTCGGTCGAGGTCTCGCCGCCATCCACAGGGGGTTGCTCGTCCTCCGTGGGTTCCTCTTCCGGCTTTGTCTCCGGTTCCGTCCCGGTCTCTGCTTCATCTGCCGGGACGGTTTCGGTGTCTCCAGGTGCGGTCTCCTCCGCTGCCGGGAGGTCTTCCGAATTCGCCGGGGTTTCTCCGGTTTCCTGCCCGGTCTCCCCCGTCTCCTGCCCGGCGGTGTTCTCCGCGACAGCCGCCGGAGTTTGCTCCAAATCCTGTGCCATGACCGGCAGACTGGCCTGCATCACGCAGAGAATCGCCAAGACAGCACAAATCAGCTTTCTCATATGGTATCCCCTCTCCTGTGGTTTTTCTCATTTTATCACAGACAGATTCCTCCATGCAAGCACAAAAGCGGAGACG
>ERZ1643251.1833-NODE-1833-length-23118-cov-6.341283_pt1 | contig 23118 bp, 18 predicted proteins | sample MGYA00579261_ERZ1643251 | MGnify/ENA primary metagenome ERZ1643251 (study PRJEB29033, sample SAMEA4952267) | chicken gut metagenome | biome: Broiler Chicken; feature: Gastrointestinal Tract; material: Caecum | place: Ireland | collected 2018 | study: Broiler... | reverse complement strand
TTATTTAATACATTGTCTGGAGATGTAATTGACCATAGTAAAAACTATTTTGATAAAATGGATATTTCGAGATATAGAGAAGCTTTACCTCGCATTTTTGATTTAGCTTTAGGAATTACTACTATTGAAAATTTAATGATAAAAGAAAAAATTGTTAACGTAAACCGAGAAATATCTAAACTTGAAAGAGATAAAAAAATATTAGAGAAAGAAATTGAAGATCAAAGTATAAACTTAAATATTATTATAAAAAAAGCTAAGGAATTAAAAATTATTTCTCCAAATTTGATAGAGACTGATCAGTGTATTGAAGAGATAAAATATATTCTAGAAACGGGGAATCTTTCTCTAGTTGAAGTAAAAGAGAATGACGAAATTGAGAAATTAAAACAAAAGAAGCAACTGATTGAAATACAGATTAATAAATTAAGACGTTTTAAAAAACGATATACAGTGTATAAAAATAGTTTAAGTGCAGAAGAAGAATCGCTTAAACCGATAAAATATATTAAAAGTATGTTTTCAAGTAATATATCTAATGATGAATATCGACAATTTCTTAATATCCTAGAAATTGAACTTGGAAAAATAAAAAAAACTATAAAAGATAAAATGCCATTTGAATATGGTGTGGATGACCAAATAGAAGTACTTGAAAAAGAATTAAACATTATAAAAGAAAAACTAAAAATTATTCCAGATATAGATGATTCTGTTAGAAGTGATAAACAAAGACTTATCTCTATTGGAGAATTGAAATCAGAGTTTTTTAATATAATTAATCAACAATGTTCACCTGATGGAATTGATGAAGCAATTAAGAATAAAGAAAAGGAACTTGAAGAATTAAAGGAGGCTTATATTAATCCGGAAGAAAGAAAATCAACTATGTTGGATGCATTAAATGATTATGTACAAACTTATATAGAGGTTGCTAAAAAGGCCCTAGATGAATATGGTACATATTTAGCAACATTTGATTACGATAAAAAGGTGCTAAAACTACGTAGAAAGAAGTCAACTACTACCGCAAATATTACAAGTAGTTCTGATCATTTGTTTATGCATTTGTGTTTATTTTTAGGAATGCATCAATTAATAATGAATAATAAGGTTCCCTATGTCATGCCTTTTTTAATAATAGATCAGCCGAGCAGGCCTTATTTTAATAACAGTACATTTGATTATAATATGAGTAAAGAAATTCTTTCTGAAAAGGATGACTGGAATAAAGTTAAAGAGATTTTTAAATTAATGGATACTTTTTTTGAAAATATTTTTAATGATGATAAACATTTTCAAATTATTCTACTGGAACATGTATCTAGAGATGCTTGGTCTGATTGTAATAATATTCATTTAGTAGAGATATTTGATGGAATAGATAATGCACTTATTCCTCCTCAAAAACATAATTGAAATAATAATTAATTAAAAACACTTTTGTAAAGCCTAGATTTGACCATAGTGACATTTTTTATTAATCCTTTTTTCGCGTTTCCATTGATTTGTCGTCCTTTATATGAATAGTATATGAAGACAATACTATACTATCAAGTATGGCATCTGCTATTGCTCCTCCGCCTAGATTTATGTGCCAATAAAGGTGGCCCTTTAAATAATTGAAGGGTTTAATCTAAAAAGCTTTAGATTAATAGTGGAGTATTTTGACCTCACTTTCATTTTAAAGCAGGACGAACAATATTTGATTGATGACTATTTGTCATCTTTTTTTTATTATATTTTCCTCTTGGTTTACCAACTCTTTTCATCTTTTTTTCATGCTCGGTTGCAGTATGTTTTTATATGAATTTTGCGAATAGATGAACTTATTTCTAGCTCTTGCAAAGTTTTGCATTCCATTTGCATTACTGGTTGATCTTCTTGATATAGTTATTTTTTTCTCAATAGGTCTGCTAGATAGTCTTCTTTTTCGTAATATTGTTTGCAAACAAATTATAACAGGAGATTCTCATTTTATAAAAAGCAACCCCAATTTAAATTTAAAGCAAGAGAAGACAGACCCCATTAAAAATTTAAAGGCTAGGGTCTGCCCTGCAAATATTTAATATACCATAAAGGTAAAGGGATTTTATTATTATAGGGAAAGTCTTACATAGCTAAAATAAATAAATTTAATAATGTTAAGAAAAATGATACAAATGATTAAAAAAAATATATAATAGTATAAAAGAAAAGGAGGAGGCTTACTGAATGGATAATAATTCAAAAATGATTATTTATACAACAGAAGATGGTTTGGTGAAAATAGAAACAACTTTTAATGATGAAACAGTTTGGTTATCGTTAGATCAAATGTCATCATTATTTCAGAGGGATAAATCTACTATATCTAGGCATATTAAAAATATTTTTGATGAAGGCGAATTAATTAAAGAATCAGTTGTTGCAAATTTTGCAACAACTGCCAGTGATGGAAAAACATATCATGTTGATTACTATAATCTAGACGTAATTATCTCTGTTGGCTATCGTGTAAAATCAAAACGAGGAGTTCAATTTAGAATATGGGCAACTAATCTTATTAAAGAATATATGAAAAAAGGTTTTGTGCTTGATGATGATCGTTTAAAAGAACTAGGCGGTGGAGGATACTTTAAAGAGTTGCTTGAAAGAATTCGAGATATTCGAGCATCTGAAAAAGTATTTTATAGACAGATACTTGAAATATATGCTACAAGTATTGATTATGATCCAACAGCTGATGTTTCTATCCAATTCTTTAAAAAAGTACAAAATAAGATTCATTATGCTATTCATGGTGAGACTGCAGCTGAAGTTATTTATCATAGAGCAGATGCTGAAAAGGAATTTATGGGTTTAACTACTTTTGCAGGTAATCAACCAACACTAAGAGAAGCAAAAATTGCAAAGAATTATCTCAATGAAAAAGAGCTAAAGGCAATGGGGCAACTTGTGTCAGGATATCTTGATTTTGCAGAAAGACAAGCACAGCGTGAACAAGTGATGACAATGGAAGATTGGGTCAAACACCTAGATAATATTTTTACGGTCACTGGAGAACAATTATTAGTTGGTAATGGTTCGGTTTCTCACCAACAAGCCATGGAAAAAGCTGAAACAGAGTATAAAAAATATAAAGCAAGAACATTAAGTGATGTAGAAAAAGATTATTTAGCCGCCATTAAAGAATTAGAAAATTTGAAATAACTTCATCTATTACTATGTTTGAAATTTAGTTTAGTGTCAAAAAATCAATGATTTCTATTTAAAACTATCATGATAAGAATAGACATGAACTATGAATTAAAATAATCATTTTTTGTGATTGTTAATGAATTCCTTTTTGCTTTAAAGATAAATCATTTATTAATTTATTTCCAAAAATAATATTTTCATTTTTGAAAAATTTTATGGTTGATTTTAATATTGAAAATTATAGATCTTATTATTCAAATAAGTATAATATTTATTAATAATGAGATGTTTAATCTCAAAGCATCCTATGATGACGAGTGACGGATCTGACTCGTCGGTAAAATAAAAAATGACCGAGAACTTGATGATGTGTGAGAGCAAAGACACATCGGTAAAATAAAAAATGGCTCAAGGATGCAAAATAGAGGAATCTATAACATCTTCTTTTAGGCTGTTGGCTTTTTGTTTGCCAACAGCCTGAATGCTATTTATTGTTTGATTTTTTAGTTTTAAAAGAATTTCATACGTCTAAGAATTTTTATGATAGCGATGACCAATAAAATGACTAAATAAATGACCAAATAAAAATGGAGTTATTGATTTATCAATTAACTTATAAAATAAATAAAGACATATTTTAGCTTTATTTTATCTAATTATAAGTATTATAATTGATTAAAGAAGATTTATATGTATTGATTTGCATGATTTCCATATGGGGGGGTTCTTTTAAAATATATTTTTTTCTAATATAATGATGATGAAAAATAAGTAAGCGAGGAGCAAAGAATATGAAACAAGGTAAAGTTATACTTTTTGATATTATTGTTGGTGTTGTTGTTTGTTTAATGTGTATCAGCTTTTCAGCAAAAGATATGATTATTCAAACGGTTAATGAAGGAGCTATTGGTCAAGCAGTAGCCATTCGTATTATGGATGTCGTTGATGAAGCTTTTCCTGATACACCTATTGATACATTGGTTGATATTCAAGAGGCTCTTGGAAATTCAGAAGCTCTTGATACAATTACAGGTAAGTATATTGATGCAATGAGTGATGCTATATCAAACAATCAAGTTCCTCAATATCCTGATATTTCCAATGATTTAGTCACATTAGCAAATGAAACGATTAATACAATAGAAAATCATTTAAATATTGAAATAAGTGAATCACAGCAACAAGTCATTCTTTCACAACTTCTTGAAAAAAGTCAGGATATTGAATCATCAATTCAAACGTATACTGATTCTCTTATCAATACAAGTTATTTACCTGCTGTTCAATCAATGCTTATGAAGATGTATCAGTTTATAACATCTTGGATCTTTAGGTTTATTCTTTTGATTGTTTTGATTATGAGTGTTTATTTGATTGTTTTTTGGAAACAATCACTGAATAAAATTATGATGCATTTAGGCATACCAGTGTTCATTGTGGGAATTGTTGTTGCATGGATTATTCCAAGTATTGCTCAAAGTATTGGCTTTGAACTTACAAATCATTTCTTAGGGAGAGCAATGTACATCAATACAGGCATGATGCAGATTATAGGGATGATAGTGCTTGTTATAGGGATTGCTTTGATACTGGTATCAAAAGTTGTTCAACGTCATAAACAAAGAAATTAGGATGTATATGAAATTGTTATATTATTTACGTTGAAATTTTTAATAAATTTAAATGGTAACTTATTGGTATTAAAAAGAAGTATAGTATAATTATGATGATAACAACCATATTACATAATTTAATGTTTTTGTAAAAACAGAAATTATAGTATTAAAATAAATACTGACCATAAACGAGTATTGTATTTATATAGAAGATAATGAAAAGTTTTATGATTTATCTGTAATGATAAGTAATAGTCATATAGATATATTATTAAATCATACTTTTTGAATGCATTAATTCATGAAAGATTGAAATAATTATTTCCTCATTTTGAATATAATAAAATTAACTATTTAGCTATTTAAGTTTGTTTGAGCCGTGAAAAGCTTTAGTACATGAAAAAGATTGTGAAGTAAAGTATACTATTAAGCAATTACTGTATAAATGTTATAGTATAAAGTAATTAATAATATATTTGTTTAAATACGAAAGAGCTAACTATATTCTTTCATTTTCTTATATAGAACTTTGAGAAATAAAAGGAAAGCTCTATTTTCTAATAAGAAAATACGATATAATACTCATATATCGCAATATATTACGATGATTTATTAGCGAGAAAGAAATAAAAAAGTATACTATTATTAAATAGATAAATTGGAAGTTACTATATCTATTTTATACAGCAAATTATGGTAATTATTGGTAGATAAGAAAATGAGTATTTTTGAACTTAGAAAAAATGCAAAGATTGCAGCTAATACAATGACATGCATGAGAAAATACCAAAATGTATATTTGGATGTATTAGGGCATATTTGTGATTGTCTTGAATGTGATTTTGGTGATGTTTTTGATTGCATTCATGATAATGAATCTTCTAAAGGTAATAAAAGTAATATAGAAATTGAGGTTAAATAAATGACAGATTTAGAATTAAAAAAATTAGAAGAGGATTTATGGCATTCTGCCGATTTATTACGTGCAGGTGCACATATGTCAGCTACAAGTTATGGGGAACCAATTCTTGGATTGATTTTCTTACGCTATGCTGATATTAGATATAAACAGTTTAAAGATGATATTAATCAAGAATATAACAAATATAAAGGGACACGTATGGAAAAATCTTTAAAAGAGATTTCTATTGAAAAGTGTGGTTTTTATTTGCCGGAGTACGCATATTTTGATTTTATAAATGAAGCACCAGATGATGCAAATAAAGCAATCTTAGTAAAAAATGCTATGATTGCTATTGAAACTGAAAATGAGTCGATGACTGGAGTTCTTCCAAAAGATGTTTATGGACACTTAGTGCCAGATGAAGAACCAGAACTATTATCTAATGTTATTCGTGTTTTTAAAGATATTCCAGAAGATATTAGCATTGATTTATTTGGAAAGATTTATGAATACTTTTTAGGTAAATTTACATCAGGAAAAGATGGTGGTGAATACTATACTCCTGCGACCGTTGTTCAATATATGATAGAAGTATTACAACCAACACCAGGAAATAAACAATTTTTAGATCCCGCTTGTGGATCCGGAGGTATGTTTGTTCAAGCGGCAAGATATATGCATAATCATAATGCAAGCGATGAAGATATGATGAATTTTAGATGTTATGGTGTTGAAAAAGATCCTGACACAAATAAAATTGCGAAAATGAATTTACTTCTAAATAATGTTCGAGGAGAAATAATAGAAGCCAACTCATTTTATGCTGATCCATATGATGCAGTAGGGAGATTTGATTATGTCATGGCAAATCCTCCATTTAATGTAGACGAAGTTAATTATGAAAGAGTAAAAGATGATTCAAGATTTAATACATATGGGATTCCTAGAAATAAGACAAAAAAATCTAGTAAGAAAGATTCTGATAAAAAAGAAACTGTACCAAATGCAAACTATTTATGGATTTCTTATTTTGCATCTGCCCTAAATAAAAACGGAAAGGCTGCATTAGTTATGGCAAATAGTGCTTCTGATGCAGGAAAAAGTGAATTAGAAATTAGAACAAAGATGATTGAAGAAGGTATTATTTCACAGATGGTAACATTACCTTCAAATATGTTTAACACAGTGACATTACCCGCAACACTTTGGTTCTTTGATAAAAATAAACCTAATACGGATAAGAAAGATGAAATCTTATTTATAGATGCAAGAAATGTATTTACACAAGTAGATAGAGCACATCGTAAATTTAGTGATGAACAAATTAAGAATTTAGGAATTATTACACGTTTATATGAAGGCAATACTCAAGCATACCAAGATTTATTAAATGAATATAAATCAAATCTAGAAACACAAAACAATAAAGAATATTGGCAAGAACAAATTGATTGGTTAACTGAAAGATTCCCAGATGGTGTTTATCAAGATGTCATTGGTTTGTGTAAAGTTGCCAAAATTGATGGTGAAGATGGGATTAAAGACCAAGATTATTCATTAAATGCTGGAAGATATGTTGGTGTTGTTATTGAAGATGATGGTATGACAAAAGAAGAATTTAAAGATACTATATTATCTTTAAATGATGAATTATCTAAACTGAACGAAGAAGCTAAACAGTTAGAAGAACAAATATCTTTAAATATTAAAGGGTTGTTTGGTGGAAATATATGAAAAGTGTAAATGAAAATTATTATCGATTAAAAGAGATGTGCACAAAAATTGGTAGTGGATCAACTCCAAAAGGAGGGAAGTCCGTTTATATCGAAGCAGGAGTTTCATTAATAAGAAGTCAAAATGTATATAACATGAGATTTTCTTACAATGGATTAGCTCATATAAGTGATGAGTTAGCAAAAAAATTAAAAAATGTAATAATAAAAAAAGATGATTTATTATTGAATATTACTGGAGATTCGGTTGCGAGATGTTGTTTAGTGCCTGACGATATTATACCAGCTAGAGTTAATCAGCATGTCTCTATTATTAGAACAAAACAAGATATGTTGAATTCGAGATTTTTAATGTATTATCTTGTATCTCCTTTTATGCAAAAGTATTTAATAATGCTTGCTCAGGGGAAAGGAGCTTCTAGAAGTGCAATAACAAAAGACATGATCGAAAAATTGACAATACCTGTGGTTGATATAAATATCCAAACTATAATTGTAAATTATCTTGAAGTTTATGATAAGTTAATCAAAAATAATAACGAACGTATAAAAATATTAGAACAAATGGTTGAAGAATTATTTAAAGAATGGTTTGTTAGATTTAGATATGATATTAAAATTGAATCTTTTAAAAATAGCTCACTTGGAAAGATCCCTGAATCATTTGATATCATTAAAATGAAAGATGCAATAGATTATTATATTGGAGGGGGATGGGGTAACGATTCCTTTAGTGAGGAGTTCCCGGTTAAAGGATTTGTGATCAGAGGAGCAGATTTTCCAAAAGTGGAAAAAGGGGATATTTCTTCAACGCCATTAAGATTTCACAAACAGTCAAATTACAATGCTAGAAAGCTAGAAGCAAATGATATAGTTTTTGAAATCTCAGGAGGGACTCAAAAACAACCTGTAGGGCGCAGTATTTTAATTACAGAAGAATTATTAGATCAATTTGATAATTCAGCAATATGTGCAAGTTTTTGTAAATTAATAAGAGTTAATGAACAAATAATTTCACCAATATATTTGTATTATTGGTTACAGTATATGTACGAAACTAGAATGATTGATCAATTCCAATTACAGTCTACTGGTATTATAAATTTTAAATTTGAATATTTTTTAAGAAAAGGGTTGATTTTGTTGCCACCAAAAGAGTTGATGGAACTATTTGAAAAACAGGTGGTTTTAATGAAAAAACAAATTGATGAATTGGCGATTGCTAATTCTAACTTAATTAAACAACGTGATTTATTGTTACCTAGACTTATGTCTGGAAAACTAGAAGTGAAATAATGGGAGGAGGATTACTATGCCAAATTTTATTTCAGAAGATGATATTGAACAATCTATACTTGATAGATTAAAAAAGGATCCTTTTAATTATGATATTATTATTTGTGATAGTAATCCATCAAAACGTGATGATTTAAATGATGGAACTGGACGTTCTTCTAAAAGAGAATGTGTTCTTCCTTTTGTCATGCTTGAATCATTGAAGAAAATAAATCCTACTATTTCAAAATCTAAGTTAAAGGAATTAGTTCAAGAATATAAGAAAGATTATAGTGGAACTGATATTGTTGCTACTAACTATAACTTGTATCAAATGCTTCGTAATAACAAAAAGATTGATGTCATAAAAAACGGCAAAAAAGATTTTGAGTTTGTAAAATTTATTGATTTTGAAAATATTAAGAATAATACATTTACAGCAGTATCACAAATGTGGATTCAGGGTAGATACAATTATAGAAGACCTGATGTAATTTTATTTGTTAATGGGATGCCATTAGTTTTCATTGAACTAAAAAATAGTATCGTTAAAATTCAAGAAGCATATGATAAAAACTTGCAAGATTACAAACGTGATATACCAAATCTATTTGCTTTTAATCAAATCTGTGTATTATCAAATGGTATTGAAACAAGAGTTGGTGCATTTAATGCATATTATGAACATTTCTTTGAATGGTTAAGGGTAAATGATGAAAAAGAAAAAGTTGATCGTAAAGCAATCATAGAAAATGGATTATCTATCCAAATGCTTATTGACGGATTGTTTGTTAAGGAACGATTGATTGATTATATAGAGAATTTTATTCTTTTTGAAAATCAAAAGACAAAAATTATAGCTAAAAATCATCAATATATGGGTGTAAATAATTTAATGGAATCTGTATATAATCGAAAAGAATTAAATGGTAAATTAGGTGTGTTCTGGCATACACAAGGCAGTGGGAAATCTTATTCTATGATTATGTTTGCTAGGAAAGTAAAACGTAAAGTTTCTGGTAATTTTACGTTTCTAATTATTACAGATCGTGAAGATTTAGATACGCAAATCTTTAAAAATTTTGTTAGAACAGAAGTAATTGGAGCAAAAGAAGAGTGTAGACCTAAAAATAGTGCACAGTTACGAGAATATCTACAAACAAATAAACCATTTATTTTTACGTTGATACATAAATTCCGCTATGACAAAACAAAGAAATATCCTGTTTTAACAGAGCGTGATGATATTTTTGTCTTAGTAGATGAAGCTCACAGAACACAATATAAAGATTTAGCAGAAAACATGAGAACAGGTTTACCAAATGCTAACTTTGTGGCATTTACTGGAACACCATTACTTGGTAAACGAAGATTAACAAATCAATGGTTTGGTGATTATGTATCTGAATATAATTTTGCACAATCGGTAGAAGATGGTTCAACAGTTCCATTGTTTTATAGCCGTAGAGTACCAGAAGTTGGATTACAAAACAATTTTTTAGATGATGATATTGTAGACATCATTGAAGATGAAGATTTAAACGAAGATGAGGCACATTTACTAGAGAATTCTTCTTCTCGTATTCTTGAGGTTATTAAACGCGATGATCGTTTGGATAAAGTAGCGAGAGATATTGCTCATCATTTTCCTAGACGTGGTTTTTTAGGAAAAGGTTTAGTTGTATCAGTCGATAAATTTACAACTGTAAAAATGTATGATAAAGTGCAGCATTATTGGCAAGAAGAAATCAAAGAATTGACGAAAGAGCGTAATTTGGCTGCTACGAAAGAAAAACGTGATGAATTAACTAAAATCATCAACTATATGAATGATGTTGATATGGCAGTTGTTATTTCAACAAATAATGGCGATGATGTTAAAAAGTTCAGTGATCAAGGGTTAGATTTACAAAAACATATAGACAAAATGAACTCTATTGTGGATGGAAAAGATTTAGAGGATAGATTTAAAGACCCTAACGATAAGTTAAGTTTAGTATTTGTATGTGCTATGTGGCTGACTGGATTTGATGTTAAGAATTTATCAACACTTTACTTGGATAAACCTATGAAAAGTCATACGTTGATGCAAGCCATTGCACGAGCAAATCGTGTTTATCCAGATAAACCATGTGGTATTATTGTTGATTATGTTAATGTCTTCAAATATATGAAAGAAGCATTACGAGATTATGCTACTGGTGATGAAGAAGATGATTTCCCTGCAAAAGATATGGAACAATTAATATCAATGCTTAATGATAGTATTTCGGAGGGTGATACATTCCTGAAAAATATTGGCGTTGATTTGGAAAAGATTATTGCCGAAGAAGATACATTAGATAAACTTGATAAATTAAGAGATGCATATAATATGATTGTTGCAAATGATGAAAACAAAGAACGTTTTAAAGTCATTACAAATACGATGATCAATTTATATGAATCTTCTAAGCCTGAAATTTTTGAAGTTCATTGGACGAATAAAAACTTTTCTCCTTTGTCTTATCTTCATGGATTGTTACATAATACCATTAATGATGAAAAGATTGAACGTGCTCGTAGAAGAATGCAGCAAGTTCTTGACGGAAGTGTTATAGCTAATCAATTTATGGTTAAAGAAGACAGTGCACCATATAACTATGCTATTAAAGGAACTAAAGTCATTGATTTATCAAAGATGGACTTTGAACAATTAAGAAATGAAATCAAACGTACCCCTTATAAAGCAATTGAAATTGATGATATGAAAGGTTTCATTGAAAGACTATTGAAGCAGATGATCAATAAAAACTGTACACGTATTAAATTTTCAGAACGTTATAAAAACATTATTGATCGATATAATGCTGGTGGTACGGAAAATGAAGATTATTATGAACAATTGATTCAATTGATGGAAGAATTAAAGAAAGAATCTGAGAGACCTATGTTTGAAGGTTTAACAGAAGAAGAACTTGAGCTATATGATTTATTGATTCGAGGAAAGAAATTAACTATAAAAGAAGAACGACAAGTAAAATTAGCAGCAAAACATTTATATACAACTATCACTAATGAGCGTTCAAAATTATTAGTTGTAGATTGGTATAAAGATGAACAACCAAAAGCTAGAGTTAGACATACAATTGAAGTTACTTTAAATAACGACCTACCAATGTGTTATGATAAAGAGTCATTCAATGCCAAGACTGATTTATTATTGAATCACTTTATTGATATGGGTATTCAAGGATATGGATGGATTAATTGTGTATAATTAAGATTTAATCAATGAACAATGGAATTACATAATGTGTAAAATGTAATATAGGGGAAAAGTGATTTAAATATGTAGGAGTAAAATTGGCTAATATTTTGTAGGAATAATGAGGTGATGTTATGGAAAGCATACAAAAGAAAAGCGCTATTTGGGATTTGCATATACATACATGTGATTGCCCAAAAGGTACAAGTGAGTTTAAAACACTAGATAGGGAAATTTTCATTACTAAAATAATAGAAATTTTTGATAGTAATGATGAATTTGAATTATTTTCTTTTACTGATCATAATCAGATTAGTATAGAAGTATATGAAGAATATTTGCATCAAAAAGGAAAAACAGAATTTCTAGTAGGTGTAGAACAAGATGTGTATTTTAATTCTGAAGTTGATTCACAAATAAAACATTTAATCATTTACTTTAATATAAATAAAAATAATTTTAATCAACACCGTTCATTTATGAATGACTATAATAATTATGTTGATAAAAAAGCAATAACTATTTCTAATCTTTTGGAATTTTTAATAAAGCAAAAAATAAAATTTGTTTTATCTCCTCATGCTTTTAAACAAGGAAAAAGGGGAATTGAATATAAATGGACAACAGAAGACCTTGTTAAGGATGAAGCTCATAAATATACTGATCAGTTTTTTTGCTTTTGGGAAGCACAAGGATATAGCGAAATTGCTAAAGCAATAGAGTTTTTACATGAATTTGAATTAGATAATAGAGTATCTGTTATTTCATTCTCTGATTCTAATAATTTTGAAAAGTTGATAAATTACATTAATAATCCTAGTCAATATTTTACCTCTTTGCCAAATTTTAAAGGATTAGAATTGATTGCTACAGAAAATAAGAGAATATTTTTTGACAAAGTTAATATTAACGCTAGCAATTTTGGCAATTTAATTGGAAAAGTAACATTTAATGGAGAAAATATTTTCTTTTCTAATAAGCTTAATTGTATTATTGGCGGAAGAGGTAGTGGTAAATCTCTTCTTTTAGATGCTATAGCAAACAGCATGAAAGATATCGAACTAAAGAATGACAGAAAAGAATATATTGATATGTTTCCTATATCAGTCCATAATTTTTCAAACAATGTAATAGAAAAAAATAATTTTTCTTTCGATTATTTTAAGCAATCTTATGTTGCAGATTTATTTGATAGTAATGATTATTATCATAAAATTGAAGAGCAATTTAAGGATGAGTTAAATCAAATACAAAATATTCAGGTTGAAGAGATTAAAGCGGAAAATAAAAGAAATTTTTTATCAAATATTAATATTTTTCCTACGTTGGAGGAATTAGAAAATATTTCTGATTTTATAAATAAATATTCATTAATTTCGGACACTTCTTTTAAAAACTCTTATAACAAACAAGATAAAAGTAAGAAAAAAATTATTTCTTATGATAAGTATAATAAATTTTATGAAAATATAAAAAAGCTAATTCCTAAAGAATTACAACAAGATTCTGATTTAAATGATGCCATTATTGCTTTTTATAATGTTCTAATAAATAAAACACATGAATATAATCTAAATCTAATTAACACTGATATAGTAAAAAATATAATGATAGATCAATATTTTGATTATAAAAAGGGGCTTAGTGATGCTAATAAAGAAAAAGCAAAAGTTGAAGATTTAATCAAAAAAACTTTTGAAAACAAGGGATTTCATTATAGTAAACGAGTTAATTTAATTAATTCATATGTTTTAATACAAAGAAACTTTAATAATTTTTATGAAAATTATTTAGAGGTAGATGGAGAAGAAAAAAAAGCATTTAAAATAAAAAAAATTTTACAAATTGAAACACCTTATGAATATTTGATTAGGATTTTTAAAGATTATTTTTATTTAAAAGATTTAAAAAAGAATATTACTGATAAAGATATAGATTTAGATGTTGCAATTAATTATTATTGCTTCAACAAACATCCAATTTTAAAAGATGGTAAAACTTTGGAAAAATTAGATGAAGAATTGTTATCTTTTGATTTGAAGTATGATTATCATCCTCAGATATTATATTTAATCAAAGATGAATATGAGGATATTCTTAATCTTTCGCCAGGAACTCAAACAAATATTTTAATGGAATATCTAGTTTATAAAGATACAGATAAACCAATCTTAATTGATCAACCTGAAGACAATGTTGATAATCAAACAATATATAGTAAATTAAGGGTTTGGTTTAGTAATCTTAAATTAAAAAGGCAAGTTATAGTTGTAACACATGATGCAAATATTGTGATTAATGCAGATGCAGAAAATGTTATTATTGCTAATCATGATAAGAAGGATAAATTTAAATATAGTAATGGTGCGTTGGAATATAAGGATAATCTAGAAATTGCATCTGATATATTAGACGGTGGCAAGGAAGCAGTGAAAAGGAGATTGATGAAATATGGAGAATAATCAAATAGTTTTAAATTTAAATGAAAATGTGAGTATAGTACTATCGGCTGACACACCAGATATGCAGACACTAATTGATAAAATTGTAGAAAATAGAGATAAAATTGATATTGAAGATATTAGTGTTACTATTCCGAAAGATAGTAACTTTGATAAGGAAGGATTTGAATTTATGATAAAGAATGTAATAAAAGAATATTTGGAAACATTAAATTTAGAAAATACTAATTTTATTAATAAACAGGGTCAAATATAATTATACTTCTATTTTTTAATCATTAGGGGTTTGTAATGAAATCGACTATTTTAGTGTATCAAAAGCTTAATCGCGAATCTTTTTTGTTTGATTGGTTATGTAGCTAATTGAGTTGTTTGGTATGATAAATTTGATTTTGCTACAAAACCATTGAAAATTTGATACAATTTAATAAAGTTAAACTTGTTTTTATTTATAAACATTGTATTGAATGTAATATTTATTTAATTTAATACAGTAGATATACGAAAGATAGCTGTAGTGTTGAATGGTGATGAACATTGTAAACAAAACATGCTTGAATTGAAAAATAACATTCAAAAGTTATTTAAACTTGGTAATGATGAATCTAAATATTATTTTTAACAGATTCCTTTATTGAAGAGATAAAGGAACTACATCAAGAAATTAATCGATGAAAATTGAAAGGATGTGTATATTTATGTCAATTGAAATGCATCAAAGAAATGTCAATAATTTAGATAAAGAAATAGCAACTCTAGAAAAAAAGAAGGCAGAAGTAGATAAAAAAATAGCAAATTTACATGCAAAAATAGGTTCAATACAAAAATCAATAACAAAGAATACATCTGTAACAACACTAAAAAGTAAACAACGTCAAATTGATTCTCTAAATAAAGAAATAAATAGAAATACTAAAAATAGCGCCGATTATAGCAAGAAAATAGCTGATAAGAGAAAAAGAAGAAATGCTGAATATTTAAAATTACAAAAAGCTGAGCAAACTGAAAAAAAGAAACAAGAAAAAGAAATAAATGATATAAAGAATAACTATGAAGATAGGATTAGAGAATTAACACAAATGACGACTATGGTAGAAAAAAATATACAATTTAAAGAAATGCAAGATTTAGAAGAATACGATGTATTTGTATCACATGCATGGGAGGATAAAGAATCTTTTGTTGATGAGTTTGTTACTTGTTTAAAGAAATTAGACCTTAAAGTTTGGTATGATAAAGATCAAATTTCATGGGGAGATTCAATGCGTAAAAGAATAGATGAGGGTTTAAAAAAATCAACGTTTGGAGTAGCGGTCTTAACTCCTAATTATATTGCAGAAGGGAAATATTGGACAAAAGCTGAATTAGATGGATTATTTCAATTAGAGAGTATTAATGGTAAGACTTTATTACCAATTTGGCATAATCTTACAAAGAAGGAAGTTATGGAATATAGTCCTATAATAGCAAGTAAATTAGCAATGAATACAGCAGTTAGTACCCCGCAAGAAATTGCTATTGAATTAAAAAAGATTATTGACCAAACATCGATGAAGGAAGTAAATGATGAAATAGGCGAAGTCCAAAAGATCTCGCCCTTTTAATTTATTTTGAGTTTTTTGTTTAAATTAATGTGCTAATCAACAGTATATTTTGCATTATGTGCTTTGGAGTTGAAGATACTTGCTTCAAATGTTTGATATTTTATTATCCATCTTTTTACAGCATTTTCATTAACACCAACATCATCGGAAAGGTTTCTTATACTTTTCTTTCCATGCAGATACTGTTCGCAAATATTTATTTTTTGTTCAACTGATAATTTTTGTTTTCTTCCCATAGAAAAATCCTACCTCCATAGATACACATTTGTTTATTTTGCGTGTCTACTTTAGTGGGATCATATCAGAATATAGAGAAAACTATTTTTTTGAGATGAAACTTTTTCGTGCTTTCAAAATATCATTAAGACAAGTGCTTGAAATGGACTTCAACTATTTAATTAATGATTTTAATATGAACTAACAAAAGTTAATAATTTTAATGATAAGTATTTTTTCTGAATAAGTGAATAAGTAATTTGAATAGTATTTAACAATTAAATATACCATCTTCTACCAAAATAGTTTATAATAGGAAAGCATGTTATAAAATGCAAATGATAGGGGAGAAGGTTTGATATGATAAAGTTTTTTAAAGCCAATATGGAGCCTAGAAAAGGGTTACGTATTGCAGAAGTTATTATTTCTATTTTATTATGTGTCGCTTCTATTGTATCCATTGGATACGGTATGTTTCAGGTGAATACCAATGTCAATGATGCAAAGTTTATCCAAAGTATAGAAATGACTAGAGATAGGGAACTAGAAGATTATAGTGAGGATAATACAGTTTGTGATGTTACATATATAAGTGGGGATAAACAATTAGTTGTTTCTTATTCGTATGAAGATTACATTCAATTAGAAGATGATAGTATTACAGCATATGAATATGAAACTGATAATGGAACAAAGCTCTATTTTGATCATCAAAATATAACAGATCAGGAAATACAACATTCATATGGACAAGTCAAAGCCAATGAATTAACACCTGTGTTTAACTTTGGAATTGCTTCATTTATTTTGATGATATCTGTTTTGATTATGACATTATTTGCAAAACAGTTTACAACGTATGAAAAATCATGGTTTTTATCAATCATGGTATTGGCTACGATTATTTCAGTTATTTTTCCAGAAGAAAGTGCAAATGGTGTCAATGGAATTATCATCATGTTGCTTTATTTACTAGATACATTCCTGAATATTCTTTGTGAATTGCTTATTTCTAAACAGTCAAGATACAATTTCCTTGTTTCTGTATTCGTAGAAATCGTAGAAATAGCAATGTGTGTTGTCTTAATGTATCGTTTTGCAACAATGGTCACAACATTACTATTCTGGTTACCAATTGATATTATTAGTTATATTAACTGGACAAGACATAAAGATGAAGAAGAAAGTGAATTGACAGTTGTCAGAAAATTAAAAGGATATCAGGAAGTGTTAGTTATTGTTGGTATTGTTGTTTGGACAATTGTTGTAGGATATTTTATTAGTGGTTTAGATATCTCAACAGATTTCTATAACAACCAATTATTAGAAACAGCCATAATATATATTGATGCCTGTGCATCAGCTGTAGGAATTGCAAATGGATTGTTTATTTTCTTTAGATTAAGGGAACAATGGATTGCATGGTATATTTGTGCATTCCTGGAAGCAGTTATTAATGTGATTTCAGGACAATATGTTTTATTAGTTCTGAAATTAGGTTATTTTACAAATACAACATATGGTTATATCAAGTGGAGTAAGTATATTCAGTCCCATTCACAAGAAAAACAGACTCAAATATCTGCATGAGTCTTGTAGATTGTTTATAAAATTGGTAAAATAAGCATGAAAGAAAATCTTAAAAATATAAGGAGTGAAAAATATGGCTATATCAGCAGGAGATTTTAGAACAGGATTAACTTTAATCGTTGATGGTGATCCTTGCCAGGTATTAGACTTTCAACATGTGAAACCAGGAAAAGGTGCAGCTATCTTAAAAACAAAAATGAGAAACTTAAAAACAAATGCAATTCAAGAAAGAAACTTTAATGCAAATACAAAATTTGATCAAGCTAATATTTCAAGAAAAACAGCACAATATTCATATAAGGATGGATCAACATTCTATTTCATGGATATGGAAACATATGAAACATATGAATTAGCTAATGATCAAGTTGGAGATACTCAATATTATATTATTGAAGGTTCAGAAGTTTCATTAATGTTCTTTGAAGGTGATTTATTATCAGTATCTGTGCCAGAAAAAGTAGAATTAACAGTTGTAGAAACAGATCCAGCTATTAAAGGTGCGCCATCTAACCAAACAAAGGATGCTGTGACTGATACAGGATTATCATTACGTGTTCCTCAGTTCATTGAACCAGGAGAAAAAATTGTTGTCTTTACAGCAGATGGTAAGTATGCAGGAAGAGCTTAATCAAGCTCTTTTTTTCAAAGATGAATAAAGTTGTATTAAGTACAGGTGGGGCACAAGGCATTGGAAAAGCCATTGCTTTAGAACTAGGAAAACAAGGTTATGATATTGTGATTAATTATCTCACATCCAAAAAGGAAGCTCATGCATTAAAAGATATGATTATAGACAATTATGGTGTACGATGTATGGCTATTCAATGTGATGTTTCTAAGGAAGATGAAGTTAATCAGATGATCTCTTCTATTGAATTAGAACTGGGTGGTGTTGATATTTTAATTAATAATGCTGCTGTTGATTTATCTAATCTCTTTCATTTGAAAAATGCTGAAGAATTTAGAAAGACTTTAGATGTCAATGTTGTCGGTGCATTTAATTGCAGTAAACGTGTTTATCGACATATGTTAGATCAGGAATATGGCAGAATTATTAATATTTCTTCAACTAATGGTATCAATACTTATTATCCTATGTGTATAGATTATGATGCTTCTAAAGCAGCATTGATTTCCATGACGCATAATCTTGCTTTTGAGTTTGCTCCATATGTCAATGTCAATTGTATTGCTCCAGGTTTTATTGGAACAGAAAATGAGTTGGACGGATATGATGAAGAATTTTTAAAAGAAGAAGTTGAAAAAATTATGGTCAATCGATATGGTGATCCTCAAGAAGTGGCTTATCTAGTCAAATTCTTAATAAGTGATGAAGCTAATTTTATTAATAATACTGTCATACGTATTGATGGTGGACAAAAGGGAAGTTGTTAATCCAACTTCCCTTTCATATTTGATAATGCAAGTAAAATAGATAATTTACCATATTCAAATGTTAATCCACCTTGTATGTAAAGTGTATAAGGTTCAATAACAGGGGCATCAGCACTTAATTCAATGGTGCTTCCTTGTGTAAAGCTACCTGCTGCCATGACTTCATCAAAAGGATAACCTGGCATAGGGGCAGGTAAAACTTGAACGAATGAATCAATAGGGCTTGTCTGTTGAATCCCTTGTGTAAAGTTCACTAAATTATCTTTTGTTTTGAGTTCTAAAGTTTGAATGATATCTGTGCGTGGCTCATCATAACGAGGAGATACGTTAGAATAACCTAATTTTTCTAACATATACGCAGAAAACACAGCTGTTTTTAAAGCGTTTTTGACAGCATTAGGAGCCATAAATAAACCTTTAAAGAAAGTATTGTTTAAGTTGAAATTAGCACCTAAATCTTTTCCAATACCAGGAGCAGTCAAACGTTCAGCAACCATATGAATAAGTTTCTGATTTCCTGCTATATATCCACCAGTAGGTGCAATTCCACCACCGAGGTTTTTCATTAAAGATCCTACAACCACATCAGCTCCAACATGACCAGGTTCTTTGTCTTCTACTAACTCACCATAGCAGTTATCAACCATAATAATAACATCTTTATTTACTTCACGAATCTTTGAAATTATACGTTCAATCTTTGAAATAGAAAGAGATTGACGATGTGAGTATCCTCTAGATCTTTGAATTTCAACAAGTTTGACATTATTCTGTTTTAATCTTTCTACAATTTTCTCATTATCAAAATCATCATTGACTAATTCAATCTGTTCATATTTCACACCATTAGCCTTTAATGATTGTGTAGAATTTCCACTCAAACCAATCATTTCTTGTAAAGAATCATAAGGAGCTCCAGATAAAGAAATCATGGTATCTCCATGTTTTAATAAAGCAGAAAGCGTTAAATATAATGCGTTTGTTCCACTCATAATCTGAGGACGAACTAAGGCATCTTCACAACCAAGAACAGTCGCAAAGATTTTTTCTAATTTATCTCTTCCTTCATCATAATTTCCATATCCATTAATATCTGCAAAATCAGAATAAGAAACTCTATTTTCTATAAATGCTGATAAGATACGATTAGAATTTATTAAAGCTATTTCATCTATTTTTTTATAAATATCATTTAAAATATTTTCTGATTCTTTTGCTATTTCCAGTAAATCTGGATGAATTTGTTCTAATATCATGTTTATAATCCTCCCATAATTAATCCATTATCTATTATACATGAATATTGATAGTTTGTATTAAAATCAATTAAAATATTTCAATCACTTTCAATGTATAATTATTGTATTTTTATAAAAATAAAGTTATAACACGATAATCATGCTATAACTCTATTTCATCTATGCGTTTTGTTTCATCTTCATGACATATAAATTGAATATGTCCATCAACAATGAGATAACTTTCACCATATATTGTTTCGTGTTTATTAATGAAGACATAACTTCCATCAACCAATACGATGAATGGATGGCCAATGCTATCTTTATAAGTGATATCTTCATATAATCTCATACCATCTAAGTATTTATCTTTAACCATTTGATAATGAGGAATAATATTTATTTTTGTAAGATTCAAACCACTTATCCATCTTTGAAACTCTGGATTTATAGCTTCGCCATCTTCTTCAGGCTGACAATAAACAATATCTGCACTATTCATACTACCAGCACTAATACCAATGATAATTCCATCAAAATCTTTAATTTTTTCTCGAAGTTGAATATCTTTAAAAAATTGATTTTGAGTAGGAACATGACCTCCGCCTAATAAAATAACATCATATTGTTGAAGTTTATCTTTGGTAAAGTCACTATATCTTCTATCAATCAAATCAAAACATTGAATAGAAAAGTTTTCTTTCAAAAAAGTTTCTCTAAAGAAGTCACACATTTCATCATTTTGTTCATAGGCATCAGGACTAGCGGCAATGATACAACAACGACTATGCTCTTTCCAATATTTTTTTAATTCATCAACAAAATGATTTTTCTTATCTAAACCATCTACTTTTCTACTGCCATCTAATGGACCAGTAGGACTACTCGTTAAAAAAATGACCATATTTTTCACCTCATGTTTATTTTATCACAAAAATGATCGAAACAAGATAAATAGATAAGGAAAATCTGTTATAATAATCATAGAAAGAAAAGGGAGTTGAGCAATATGCATTTAAGTGATGAAGAAAAAAGGGCAATGTTAAGACAAATGCAAGATGGTTTTATTAGGTATCATCAAAGAGAAGAATATATGAAAAATATATCTATTGATGATTTATTAAAAGAAATCAATCAATTAGGTTTTCAGTATACTGAACAAGACATACTGGATAAGTACCAAGAATATATGAGTGTAACAGACACTGATGATTATTTTTTTAAAAGAGATCAGATGAGTTGGGAAGCTGTTGATGATCAAGCACAAATACTAAATTCTGATGCTTTGCTTCAACTTATATGTAAAATAGTAAAAAAACATTATGATATAGAAAAAATATGCGACCCATGGTTTATTATGGAGAGAATCGATGTGCTAGATGACGTTCCCAAAAATGAAGCACAAGAAAAAATATTAGGAATTATTGAATCTATAGTAGAATATGGGAAACTACGACATATCAATAGTGTTGAAGAAATTATGGAAGATTATGATATGAATGCGATTTTAAAAGATCAGATTCGTCGATGTCATCAAAGAGATGCTCACTTTAAGCAAGTGATCAAAAGTTATTATGATACGTTTATAGATGCCAATCATAGCATTTATAAAATAAAGTAGAAATGTTATATATTTTGTAAAAAAAGTAAAGGAGATAACAAATGATACCACAATATAATGAAATGTATAATGAAGTGTTACAAGTATTAAATAAACATCATCAGTTAAGAGTACGTGATATGGTAGATGAAGTATCTGATGTATTACATTTAACTGAAGATGAAAGAAATCAAAAGATGGAAAACAGTCATAAAACAGTGATTTATCATCGTTTGGGATGGACAAAGACATATTTGACAAAAGCAGGATTGATTCGTTCTGTAGAAAGAGGTGTTTATCAAATTACACCTCAAGGAGAAAATATATTATCTTCTCATATTCGTGTTGATGATGATTATTTAATGCAATATGAAGAAGTTAGACAATTTGTAAATCGTCATAATGAACAACCTGAAAATCAAACAAAACCAAAAGAGTCTACACCTTTAGAAAATATTGATCAATCTATTAAGATGATATCATCACGTGTCAGTGATGAATTATTGGATATGATTATATCTAAAGATCCAGCTTTCTTTGAAAAACTTGTTTTAGATTTGTTAGATAAAATGGGTTATGCTTATGATAAGGAATCTATCATTTCTACTGATTATAGTGGTGATGAAGGTATAGATGGAATTATCAATGAAGATCAGTTTGGATTTAATAGTATTTATATTCAAGCTAAGAAATGGAATAGAAGTAGTGTGGGAAGACCAGAAATTCAGAAGTTTTTAGGCGCTGTAGCTGGTCAAGGTGGTACAAAAGGATTATTTATTACAACATCTACTTTTACAAGAGAAGCCATTGATTATGCGAAAAAACAATTACAAGTTAAACTCATTTTAGTTGATGGTAAAATGTTAACGGATTTAATGATGAAATATAATTTAGGTGTGAGTGTTGTGCAGACTTATGAAATCAAACAATTAGATTTGGATTATTTTGATAGTGAACTTGTTTAATATGAATAGATATAAAAGTCTATTTATGAAAGAGTTTTTAAATCGATTTATTAAAGTAAAAAATATATAATGTTAATCCTATTTATT
>ERZ1643251.1832-NODE-1832-length-23123-cov-25.053711_pt1 | contig 23123 bp, 27 predicted proteins | sample MGYA00579261_ERZ1643251 | MGnify/ENA primary metagenome ERZ1643251 (study PRJEB29033, sample SAMEA4952267) | chicken gut metagenome | biome: Broiler Chicken; feature: Gastrointestinal Tract; material: Caecum | place: Ireland | collected 2018 | study: Broiler... | reverse complement strand
ACCGCTGACCTCTTGAATGCCATTCAAGCGCTCTCCCAGCTGAGCTATACCCCCGAGTTGTTATTTCGTTTTTGCGGCGGTCTCTCGCGCCGACAAAAGTGAGTATATCAGAGAGGGGGTGGTTTGTCAACAAGAAATTTCAAAAAATCTAAATTTTTTTCTTGGCCCTTTGTGCCTCTTGTTTCCGGCCTCGTGTGCCCGGGAAACAACGTGGCCAGGGGGGACGCACAGGACGGTCTGGGGGAAGCCTGCACAACTGCCACGCACCAGAGAGCTGCCTGCATGAAGATCTACTTCTTGGGAGCAATGCCATACGCGGAGGGATACCCGTATGATGTCTAATAATTATAGAGGTATATGAATAGCGGTGTAGGGCTTATTTTAGCCTCTGCAAAAAAATCTGAAATTTTCTGAAAAAAGCCCTTGACTTTTCTTGCACCCCCTGTTATACTAACACTCGTTCCGCAGGGGACACGACAAAAACGAATACGACCTGGGGGTATAGCTCAGCTGGGAGAGCGCTTGAATGGCATTCAAGAGGTCAGCGGTTCGATCCCGCTTATCTCCACCAAAAGACCTGAAACCAATTGGTTTTAGGTCTTTTACTTTTTCTCTGTGTGTTGCATCTGGATAGGCTCCATGCTATCATGATAATAACAAGAGGAACGGAAAAAGCACGAGGTGATAAAGATGAAGCATTTGAAACGATTTCTGTTGCTGTTGGTTGCGTTGTTTGTGGGCGCTGGACTCGGTCATATCCTGTTGTCGGAGTTTGAGCCGTTACGACTGATTGCCTTTCTTGTGCTGTGTTTGGCTTTGGGGGAACTGTTCTATCAGATTGATCAAAGAACGCAAGATCAATCGTGAGCGTGGGGAGCCGTTGCATCTGACAAACTCTTTACCGTACCTGGGTGGCTCTGTTTACCTGTGCGTGCTATGGTTTCCTTATCCGATGCCATGGAGAGAGGGAGCCGGAAGATGAGAAAGCTACAAATGTGGAATTTAACCTCTGCACTGGTGTTTTTGGCGGGGGCCGTACTGTTTGGCGTGCCCTGTTTTCGGTATGAGGTGGTGACACCGCTATCCGAGCTTGGTGCTTTGGTTGCAGTAGTTGGGGTGATTATGGGGCTGGTGAAGGTGCGCTGCCCGTGTTGCGGGGCTTTTCTTGGTGCTCTGGTGTCGCCCAAACGTCCCTTTTGCCCAAGGTGTGGGCGCAATTTGGAAAAAGTGCTGCGATAAGAAAAGCTCTGGAACCCGCCATAGGTTCCAGAGCTTTTTTCATCGGTTGAGCCAGAAAATCCCCAAGTTGAGATACCCGGCAAAGGCAACCCACGCCAGATAGGGCAGCATCAGCCAGAACGTGCGACGGTCCAGGGCAGAAAATTGCAGGGTGGTGAGGAGAATGAGGCACCACAGCAACACCAGCCAGAAAAAGGACACCAGATACAGCCCCAAGTTGAAAAAGAGGATGGACCACAGGAAGTTAAACCCCAACTGAATGCCGTAGAACACAAGGGCCCGCTTGACCAGCTTTTCTGGGCCCTGGGACCGGACCACTAAATAAGAGGCAATTCCCATTAGGACAAAGAGTACCGTCCACACCACGGGAAACAGCCAACCCGGCGGGGAGAGAGGCGGCTGGTTGAGGGCCTGAAAGTCCTCCATAGCACCTCGGGTCACCCAGCCGGACAGGCCGCCCACCGCCAGGGGGATGCCAATGCACAATACCAATTGACGCAGTTTGTGACTCATTCCCAGCACCTCCGTTGCGGCTATTGTATGCTGCGTCGGGGATAATTATGCAATCAAACACCCCGTGAACCGTTCCGTGGTCCACGGGGTGTTGCGTTAGGCCTGAGAGGCGGTTTCGTCCAGTTTGCGGTAATGCTCCGCCTGGGCAGGGGAGAGGGTCTTGATGCCGAAGATAAAGAAGAGAATGTGGAACAGCCACACACAGCCCAGGACGATGCGGCCCACCGGGACACTGCCCATCATGAAAAAGCCGATGGACATTACCAGGGTGACCGTGACCATGATGCGAAGTTTGGTGCGCCAGGTCATGCCCCGGCCTTTGGCAAAGCTCTCCAGATTGTTTTTATACAGCTTGGTGGAGGTGAACCAGTTGTGCAGCCGCTGAGAACTGCGGGCAAAGCAGAAGGCCGCCAGCATCAAAAAGGGAAAGGCGGGGAGCAGGGGCAGCACAGCGCCAACGGCGCCCAGTGCCAAGGCAATACAGCCAAATAGGATATAGAGCACTTTTTTCATGGTATTATCTCCTGTTTTGTCTTTGTTTCTCTCTGGTACTCTCCCACACGTGGCGCAGGGCCAGAATGGGGTGGTGGAGGAGCATCCGGGGCCCGGCGTAGCGCATGACCTGCCGAATCTGTTGGGCCATGTCCTTCCGGTAACAGTGCACCTTGCAGTTGGAGCAGAAGGTTTTCGTCTCCATAAAGGGGCATTTGTCGCTGCGCTCCATGGCGTAGTCCTTCAGCGCCTGGCACTGGGGACACAGCTGTCTGGTAGGGGTGTGGTGAACGCCGTGGCAGTAGATGGCGATCATTTGCCCCACCACCTTTTTCTCCCGCAGGCGTTTGTTCTCCACAGCGGAGGCCATCAGCTCACCCTCCCATGCTCCACCGAGTGCACCTGGTCGGCAATGCCCATGGTGGACCGGCGGTGGCTGACCAAAATCACCGTGCGCTGGTCCCGCTCTCGGTGGAGGGAGCGGAGAATCTCCGCCTCGTTCAGGCTGTCCAGATTGCTGGTGGGCTCATCCAGCAGCAGGAAGGGGGCGTTGTGGAGGAAGGCCCGGGCCAGTCCCAGCCGCTGCCGTTCGCCGCCGGACAGGGTGTCCCCCAGTTCTCCCACCGGGGTATCGTACCCCTGGGGCAGGGTGAGGATGAAGTCGTGGATGGAGGCCTTCTTGCAGGCCTCCTCCACCTCTTCTCGGGTGGCGTCGGTGCGGGCCAGAAGAATGTTTTTCAAAATGGTGTCGTGGAACAGGTCGGTGTCCTGGGTCATGTACCCTTGCATGGAGCGCAAATCGGAGGTATTGATGTTCCGCACGTCTCGCTCCGAAATGGTCACCTCTCCGCTCTGGCGGTCCCAGAACCGCATGAGCAGCTTTAAGAGGGTGGACTTGCCCGAGCCGCTGCGGCCCACAATGCCCACCACTTTTCCCTTGGGAAAGTCCAGGGTCAGACCGTCCAGAATGGTCTCACCGCCGTAGGAGAAGGTGAGATCCTCGCAGGCGGCCCCGTGGAAGCGGGTGGCGGCCTGTCCAGACACCTCTTCCACCACCGGGGTCTCGTCCAGAATGTCCAGCACCCGCCGGGCGGCGGCAAAGGTGCTCTGGAGGGTGGCGCCCAGGTTGGCCAGAGCCACCACCGGGCCAAAGGAGGACATGAGGGTAATGAGGGGGACCAGCACTCCGCCAAAGTTTACTTGACCCTGTTCCAGCAGCACCAGCCCCAGGGCCAGCAGCGCCAGGTCGTAGAGCCAGATGACGGTGTGGGTGACGGCGGTGTTGGTGCCGGTGATACGGCTCATGTCCTGCTGCACCCGGCTCAGATCGTCGGTGCGGCCCTCCAGCTCACCAAGACGCTGGGCCTGGCCGTGGTACTGGATGGTCTCATCCACTCCCCGCAGGCTGTCCAGTACAAAGGCGGACAGCTGCCCCGCTTTCTGGCGCATCCGATTGCCGGTATCCCCGGAGCGGCCAGAGGCCAGCACGGGGAGGAGAATGCCCACGGTGGCGTAGGCCAGCAGGGCCAACACCCCGTAGGCCCAGTGGAACCAGGCCAGAAAGGCGGCGGTGAGCAGGCTCATCACCAGGGCAATGGCGGCCGGGGAGATGGTGTGGGCGTAGAATACCTCCAGCAGCTCAATGTCGGAGGTGATGACCGAGATCAAATCCCCCTTGTCCCGCCCGTCCAGCTTGGCAGGGGCCAGGCGGCGCAGGGCGGCAAATACCTTTTGGCGCAAAATAGCCAACAGTTTAAAGGCAATGTAGTGGTTGCAGGTCTGCTCTCCGTAGCGGAACACCCCGCGCAGCAGGGCACACAGGGCGGCGACCAAGAAAATCAAGGGCAGGGTGTCCTGGTGATTGAAGACGGAGAGAATGCCCACGCCGCCCAGCACCGGGATCAGGGTGGCGGCGATGAAGCCCAGCACCCCCAGGGTGATGGCCAGAAGCATCACCCCGGTGAGGGGGCCCACCAGCGTGATGAGGCGGGCCATACAGGATAGATTGCTGCGGGGTTTCATGCGGGTACCTCCTCTTGGTTGAATTGTTCCAGCTCTTGCTGCTGGTCCCACAGCCGGGCATACAGCCCGCCTCGGTCCAGCAGCTGCCGGTGGGAGCCGTGCTCCACCACCCGACCGCCCTCCATGGCGTAGATGACGTCCGCCCCGGCCACATTGGCCAGGCGGTGGGAGATGACCAGCACCGTGTGGGTGCGGGAGAGACGGTGAATCTGCTCCATGATCTCGTTTTCGCTGTCCACATCCACGTTGGAGGTGGCCTCATCAAAGATATACATGGGGCTGTTGTGGAGCAGAGCCCGGGCCAGGGCCAGACGCTGGCGCTGACCGCCGGAGAAGTTGCTGCCGCCCTCCTGGAGCTTGGTGTCCAGCCCCTGCTCGCTGTGAAGGAAGGGGGCCAGATTTACCTGCTCCAGCACCGCCCACAGCTCGTCGTCCAGCGCCTCCGGGCGGGCCAGCAGCAGGTTGTCCCGCACCGTGCCCTTGAAGAGATAGCTTCGGTGTCCGATGTAGGTGCAGTGGGCCATGAGGCTGTCCTCGGACAGGGAGGACAGCTCCTTGCCCCCCAACGTGATGTGTCCTCCATAGCCTCGGTTGCGGCCCATGAGCAGGGCAGACAGGGTGGACTTTCCGCAGCCGCTCTCGCCCACCACGGCGGTGAGGGAGCCGGGGGTGATGGTCAGATCCACCCCTTGGAGGATGGGCCGCTGGCCGTCATAGGAGAAGGTGACGCCCCGGCACTCCAGGGTGGGATTGCCCTCCACGGATTCAGCAGAAGGGGCGGGCACCTCCAGGTCCAGCAGGGCGTAAATCTTCTGGGCTGCTGCCATGCCGTTCATGGCCACGTGGAAGAAGCTGCCCAGCAGCCGCATGGGGAGGAAGAACTCCGCCGACAGCAGGATGATGGCAAAGCATCCGGCAGGGGTGATGTGCCCCTGGGACAGCTGCATGAGGGCCAGAATGGCCCCCAGAGCTGCCCCGCCGTAGGCGATGAGGTCCATAATGACAATGGAGTTGAGCTGCATGGTGAGCACCTTCATGGTCACCTTGCGAAACTCCTCCGCCTGCTGGGCCATTTCCTCCTGACGAGCCTCATCGGCCTGATAGATTTTCAAGGTAGTCAGGCCCTGGAGATTCTCCAAGAAGTGGTCGCCCAGACTGGTGTACTTTCCCCAGTACTTGGCCAGCAGCTTTTTGGCAAAGGTCTGCACCGCCGCAATGGCAATGGGGATGAGGGGCACGCACACCAGCAGCACCACAGCGCATATCAGACTGATGGGGGCCAAGAAGATAAAGAGGGTCACGGGAGCCAGCAGGCTGTAGAAGAACTGGGGCAGGTAGGAGCCAAAGTAGATCTCCAGCTGGTCCACGCCCTCCACCGCCACCTGAACCACCTGAGCGGTGGAGGTGCGCTGGCGGTAGGAGGCCCCCAGGGTGTACAGCTTGTCAAATAGAGCCCGGCGCAGGGTGGATTTCACCTGCCGAGAGGCCAAATGGCTCATGCGGGCGGCGGCCCGCAGGGCAAACCACCGCACCACCAGAGCAACCAGGGCAATTCCTCCCGCAAAGGGGAGACTGGAGGATACCGGGCGGCCCTCCAGCAGCTGTTCCAGGAGCCAGCCCAGAGTAAACACCAGGGCGGCATTGGCCACCATGGAAATCCACTGGCAGGCCACATTTCCGGCAATAAATTGTTTGCTGTCCGGCACCATGCCCAACAGCCGTTTGTCCATCATCATGGGAATCTCCTCTCCTTTGAATTAGCTCAGGCTAACAGAAATGAAAAAAAGAAAGTTAGCAAAAGCTAACGTTTTGTGCAAAAAAGAACAGGGCGAAGTTACCCTGTGCAAACTATAGCACATTCCAGGCGGTGGTGCAAGCAGAAAATGGGGGGAGGGCATAGGATGAAGGGGGAAACCCCTGGAAGGAGGATGCCTAGATGGGAATTACCAGTTCAAATAAAGTGGTGGACCGCAGCGAAGTGAGCTGTGACGGCGAATTTCAGGTGACGCTGGCACTGACGGCGGCCCCAGACATCATTGAGAACCCCACCGATATTGTATTGGTGTTGGACCGCTCCGGCAGCATGTCAGGCGTGCCGCTGGCCGCCCAGGGGCGTATCATCCAGCTGGAGGTGACGGTGAAGGACGTCTGTCCCAACCGCCGGGTGGCCTTAGGCGTGATGTTAGAGGAGGTGGGCCCGGACGGGAAAACAGAGCCCCGTGGGTTTAAGGCGTACACCATTCCCGCCCACACCCAGCCGGGATGCCGGGACGTGCAGGTCCAATGCATCCGCTTTGTGGTGCCGGAGGATGTGTCCCTGGGGGGCAAGTCTCTGTGTGACACCCGCCGCTTCCAGGTCCAGCTCATTGCCCAGGAGATGGATTGGGAGTTTCACTGTCCGTAAACCAATCGCTATGCCAGGTGGGGAGATTCCCCACCTGGCAAAAATTTTTCAAAAGTTGTTGGTATAACAACAGAAAGAGGCGGCGAACCTGTGCTATCATGCCTCTTGTCATAAGAAAGGTTTAAGACGCTGTCAGCGGTGGCATTCTATGGGTATCAACCGGAAGGGAAGTGCTGATATGAATGCGACAGTGGATCAATATCTGTGTATCGGGTGCGGGGCCTGTGTCGCCTTGTGTCCTCGGGTGTTTCGTATGGGAGAGGACGGCAAGTCGGGGGCGAGCCAGGCGGTCACGGAGGAGACCTTGTCCCAGGTGCAGGAGGCCATTGACTCCTGCCCGGTCACCGCCATCAGCTGGCTGGAACACGAGTAAAAGGAGCTTATCAACATGGAACAAAAGATGTTTTGCTACCAGTGCCAGGAGACCGCCGGGTGCCGTGGGTGCACCATGGTGGGTGTGTGCGGCAAGCAGCCGGACGTAGCCGCTATGCAGGACCTGCTGGTGTATGTCAGCCGGGGCATTTCCGCCGTCACCACGGCTCTGCGCAAGGAGGGAAAGACGGTTGCCCCGGAGATCAACCATCTCATCACCCTCAACCTCTTCACCACCATCACCAACGCCAACTTTGACCGGGAGAGCATTGAGGCCCGCATTCGGGCTACGCTGGAGGCCAAAGCCCAGCTGCTGGCCCAGCTCGGCGATACCTCCAACTTGCCCCAGGCCGCCCTATGGGACGGCGCTGGGGACTGGGAGGAGAAGGCCAAGACGGTGGGGGTGCTGTCCACTGAGAATGAGGACATTCGCTCCCTGCGGGAACTGATTACCTACGGTCTCAAGGGCCTGTCCGCCTACTCCAAGCACGCCAACGCTCTGCTCCAGGACGACGAGGACGTGGACGCCTTTTTGCAGCGGGCCCTGGCTGCCACGTTGGACGACAGCCTCACGGTGGATCAGCTGGTGGCTTTGACCATGGAGACAGGCAAGTACGGTGTCTCTGGCATGGCCATGCTGGACAAGGCCAACACCTCCGCCTATGGAAACCCTGAGATCACCCGCGTCAACATCGGGGTGGGCAAGAATCCCGGCATTCTGGTCTCCGGCCACGATCTGCGGGACCTGGAGATGCTGCTGGAGCAGACCCAGGGCACCGGGGTGGACGTGTACACCCACTCGGAGATGCTCCCCGCCCACTACTACCCCGCCTTTAAGAAGTATCCCAACTTTGTGGGCAACTACGGCAACGCCTGGTGGAAGCAGAAAGAGGAGTTTGAGGCCTTCCACGGCCCCATCCTCATGACCACCAACTGCATTGTGCCCCCCAAGGACAGCTACAAGGATCGGCTGTACACCACCGGGGCCGCCGGATACCCCGGCTGTACCCACATTCCCGGCGAGATCGGGGAGCAGAAGGACTTTTCTGCCCTCATTGCCCACGCCAAGACCTGTGAGCCTCCCGCCCAGTTGGAGACCGGGGAGATTGTGGGCGGCTTTGCCCACGCCCAGGTGCTGGCCCTGGCTGACCAGGTGGTGGAGGCGGTGAAGAGCGGCGCCATCCGCAAGTTTGTGGTCATGGCCGGCTGCGATGGCCGAGCCAAGAGCCGGGAGTACTACACCGAGTTTGCCAAGGCTCTGCCCCAGGACACGGTGATTCTCACCGCTGGCTGCGCCAAGTACAAGTACAACAAGCTGCCTCTGGGTGACATCGGCGGCATTCCCCGGGTGCTGGACGCTGGACAGTGCAACGACTCCTACTCTCTGGCGGTCATCGCCCTGAAGCTCAAGGAGGTGTTCGGGCTGGAGGACATCAACGACCTGCCCATCATCTATAACATCGCCTGGTATGAGCAGAAGGCGGTTATCGTGCTCCTGGCTCTGCTGTACCTGGGGGTGAAGAACATCCACCTGGGTCCCACTCTCCCCGCTTTCCTCAGCCCCAACGTGGCCAAGGTGCTGGTGGACAACTTCGGCATCGCGGGCATCGGCACCGTGGAGGAGGACATGAAGCTGTTCTTCGGCGAGAACGCCTGATTTTCCCCGTGAAATTCCTTGCTTTTTGTTGGAATAACAACATACTTTTTCCGGGGAAAGGTGTATACTAAACGTATTCCCACACAGAGTGAGGCGTTTTCGTATGCAGAGCAATGAGATGATCGATCAGATTACTTGGAAGATGGTGGACCACGACCGGGGCAGCGCCAAGCGCATCCAGCACTTTTTAAAGGTGCACCGGTTTGCCCAGCTCATCGGCCGGGGAGAGGGGCTGGACGCCCACACCCAGCTGGTGCTGGAGTGCGCCGCCCTGGTCCACGACATCGCCATCGGCCCCTGCAAGGCCAAGTATGGCCGGTGCACCGGCACCTTGCAGGAGCAGGAGGGCCCGGCCTACGCCCGGGACCTGCTGGCGGAGTTCCAACTGCCCCAGGCCGACGTGGACCGCATCGGCTACCTGGTGGCCCACCATCATTCCTATGACAATATCCAGGGTATGGACTATCAGATCCTGGTGGAGGCGGACTTCCTGGTCAACTTCCACGAGGACAAGATGGAGAAAGAGACGGTACAGGAGACCATGAACCGGATTTTCCGTACTGAGACCGGGAAACGGCTGTGCCGGACCATGTTCGACCTGGACCAGTGACCCGTTCCGCGAGAGGAGGTCCCTTCCAGTGGACGTAAAAATGAAAAACATCAGCAAATCCGAGGTGTTGGTCTTAAAAGACCAGGTTACCTATCAGCAGGGCCAGGTGGTTAGCAAAACTCTGGCCCAGAACGATGCCGTGAGCATCACCCTCTTTTCCTTTGACAAGGGAGAGGAGATCAGCACCCACCAGTCCGGGGGAGACGCCTTTGTCACCTGCCTGGACGGGGTGGGGAAGATCACCATCGACGGGGTGGACTATCTGCTCCATGAGGGGGAATCCATTGTGATGCCCGCCGGGCACCCCCACGCCGTGTATGGCCAGGAGCAGTTCAAGATGCTCCTGGTGGTGGTATTCTAATCAAGGAAGGTGAAATGTATGAAAGCAGTGGTAGATCAGGATCTGTGCATCGGCTGCGGCCTGTGCTGCGGCACCTGCCCCGACGTGTTCCGTCTCAACGGCGAGGGCAAGTCTGAGGCCTATCAGGAGGCCACGGAGGACAACCGGGGCCTGGTGCAGGAGGCCATTGACGGATGCCCCGTGTCCGCCATCAGCTGGGCCGAGTAACTTCCAATCCAGACAACGCCGGAGTGCAGCCATGTGCTGCGCCCCGGCGTTTTTGGCGTCCGGTGATTGAAAATCCGGCGCAATCCTGTATAATGGAGGAAAGTAACCACTAGGAGGAACCAAACCATGTATCAAGAGACATCCCGTGAGGTGTTGGATTTTATCAAACACAGCCCCAGCTGCTTCCACGCCGTGCACCAGCTCTCCCGAATGCTGGACCAGGCCGGATATCAGCGCCTGAAAGAGTGCGACGGCTGGACTCTGGAACAGGGGGGCAAGTATTACGTCACCCGCAACGGCTCGTCCATCATTGCCTTCCATGTGGGCCAGCAGCTGGACAATTACCACTTCCAGATCACCGCCTCCCACAGCGACTCTCCCAGCTATAAGGTGAAGGAGAAGGCGGAGCTCAAGGGCAAGGGCGGCTATCTCCAGCTGAACACGGAAGGGTACGGCGGCATGATCTGCTCCAGCTGGCTGGACCGGCCTCTGTCTCTGGCTGGCCGAGTGCTGGTGCGCCAGGGCAACGTGGTGGAGACCCGGCTTCTCAACATCGACCGGGACCTGCTGCTCATCCCCAACGTGGCCATCCACATGAACCGGGACGTGAATTCTGGCATGAAGTACAACCAGCAGGTGGACATGCTCCCCCTGTTCTCCGCCGGGGAGTGTGGAGAGAACAGCTACTATGAGCTCATCGCCCAGGAACTGGGGGTGAAGCCGGAGGACGTTGTGGGCTGTGACCTGTACCTCTACCCCCGGGTGGCCCCCTCCCTGTGGGGCGCCAAGGAGGAGTTCATCTCTTCCCCCCGCCTGGACGACCTCCAGTGCGCCTATACCTCCATGAAGGCCATGGTGGACAGCCACAACCCCCACGGGGTCAACGTGTGCTGCTGTTTTGACAACGAGGAGGTGGGCTCCGGCACCAAGCAGGGAGCTCTGTCCACCTTCCTGCGGGACGTGCTCCAGCGGGTCCACGCTGCCCTGGGCCATGCCCCCGAGGACTACTTCCGGGCAGTGGCCAAGAGCTTTATGGTGTCCTGTGACAACGCCCACGCCGTCCACCCCAACCACCCGGAGAAGACGGACGGGGAGAACTGTGTGTATATGAATCAGGGCATTGTGGTGAAGTTCTCCGCCAACCAGAAGTACACCACCGACGGCATCAGTGCCGCCATCTTCATGCAGCTGTGTAAGGACGCTCAGGTGCCGGTGCAGACCTTCGCCAACCGCAGCGACATGGCAGGGGGCAGCACCCTGGGCAACCTGTCCACCCAGCAGGTGTCCCTCCACACCGTGGATGTGGGCCTGCCCCAGCTGGCCATGCACTCCACCTATGAGACGGCAGGGGTGAAGGATTCCGCCTATATGGTCCAGGCCCTCACCGCCTTCTATAATACCGACCTGGACATTACCGACAGCGATCGGTTTGTGCTGGGCTGAGAATACGAGAAACGAGGTGTGTTTCATGGGTCAACCGCTGCAATTTTGCCGAGGCGGTGGATGCACCGCCAAGCTGGGCCCTGCGGCCCTGAGTCGGGTGCTGGAGAAACTGCCCCGGCCCACCGACCCCAATTTGCTCATTGGCGCCCAGTCCAGCGACGACGCCGCAGTGTACCGCCTCACCGATGACCTGGCCATCGTCCAGACTCTGGACTTCTTCCCTCCTATGCTGGACGACCCCTACCTTTTCGGGCAGGTGGCCGCCACCAACGCCCTCAGCGACATCTACGCCATGGGGGGCGAAGTGAAAACGGCGCTGAACATCGTCTGTTTTCCTGAGGAGATGGACCTGAACATCCTGGGCGAGATTCTCCGGGGCGGCAGCGAGAAGGTGCTGGAGGCCGGAGGCTCCCTGGCCGGGGGCCACTCCATCGCCGACCAGGAGGTGAAGTACGGCCTGTCTGTGACAGGGGTGGTCCACCCCCAGCGAATTCTGGCCAACAACACCGGAACCGTGGGGGACCACCTCATCCTCACCAAGCCCCTGGGGGTGGGCCTGCTGTGCACTGCTGCCCGGCTGGGCCAGGCGGACCCCCAGGCCTTCCAGGGAGCGGTGAAGTCCATGACCACCTTAAACAAGTACGCTGCCCAGGTGGCGGCCAAGTACCGGGTCCACGCCGCCACCGATGTGACGGGGTTTGGTCTGTTGGGGCACCTCCATGAGATGATGCGCCCTGACCTGTCGGCCCGGATTTTTGCCCACGCCCTGCCCGTGCTGGACACGGCTCTGGACTGTGCCGACGAGTTTTACCTCACCGCCGCCGGGCAGCGCAACCGCAACTTTGCCGCCACCCGGGTGGTGCTCCACGGGCTCACCTTTGCCCAGGAGGAGCTGCTCTTTGACCCCCAGACCTCGGGGGGGCTGCTGCTGGCGGTGGAGGAGGCGGATGCTCAACCTCTGCTGGAGGAGCTGTGCACGCTAGACTTGCCCTGCGGCGACATCGGGACCATTCTGCCCCGATTGGACGCAGAGATCATTGTAGAACCGTAAACAAGAGGAGGAAATGAATATGGAAGTTCTGGTGGATGCCCGTGGCAAGGCCTGCCCCTTGCCAGTGATTGAGACCCGCAACGCCCTGCGGGAGCACGGCGCTCCCGTGGTGACCCTGGTGGACAACGACATTGCCCGGCAGAACGTGGAGAAGATGGCCCGTCAGATGGGCCTGAATGCCGATACTCAGCAGGAGAATGGGGGCTGGCGCATTACCCTCACCGCCGCCGAGCAGGGCTTTGACCCGAACGGCCAGGAGGTGGAAGACCTCATGGAGAACATTCCCCCCTGCACTGTGCCTGTCCAGGGCCCCACCGTAGTGGTGCTGTCCTCGGACCAGATGGGCATGGGGGACGAGGTGCTGGGCCGGGCCCTGATGAAGGGCTTTGTCTACGCCCTCACCCAGCTGGATGAGGCCCCGGACACCGTACTGCTCTACAACGGCGGCGCCAAGCTGTCTGTGGAGGGGGCGGAGACGGTGGCGGACCTGAAGACCCTGGAAGAGGCCGGGGCGGAAATCCTCACCTGTGGCACCTGCCTGAACCACTACGGCCTCACCGAGAAGCTGGCGGTGGGCGGCGTCACCAACATGTACGGCATCGCCGAGACTATGGCCAAGGCCGGAAAGGTCATTCGCCCATGAGGGGCGTGGTAGTCGTCCGGGGCGGGGGAGACCTGGCCACCGGGACCATCCTGCGCCTGTACCAATGCGGGGTGCGGGTGTTGGTGCTGGAGTGCGCCCAGCCCACCGCCATCCGCCGGGCAGTGGCCTTCTGTGAGGCGGTGTATGACGGTGTGACCCAGGTGGAAGGGGTGACCTGTCGCCGCATTGACACCCCGGAGCAGGCCGAAGCGGTGTGGGTAGAGGGGGAGATTCCCCTGCTGGTGGACGAGACCGGGGCGTCCCTGCTTCAGGTCCGGCCTGTGGCCCTGGTGGATGCCATTCTGGCCAAGCGTAACCTGGGTACCACCCGGGATATGGCCTCCATCACCGTGGCCCTAGGCCCCGGCTTTGTGGCCGGGGAGGACGTGGACGCCGTGGTGGAGACCATGCGGGGCCACCGTCTGGGCCGGGTGCTGTATACGGGAGCCGCCCAGCCCAACACGGGGGTGCCGGGGAAGATCGGCGGCTACGACAAGGAGCGGGTCATCCACGCCCCGGCGGACGGGGCCCTGGTTCCCTGCACCGCCATCGGCGACGTGGTGCAGACGGGGCAGACCCTGGCCAAGCTGGGGGACGTGCCGGTACCCGCCACCATTGATGGCGTGCTCCGGGGGCTCATCCGGGCGGGATACCCGGTGACCAAGGGACTAAAAATTGCGGACATTGACCCCCGGCTAGGGGAGCGGGAGAACTGTACCACCGTCTCGGACAAGGCCCGGGCCATTGCCGGGGGCGTGTTGGAGGCCCTGCTCCACCTGGCCCAGGAGCGAGGCCTCACCCGTTGCCTGCTGGGGGAGGGGTGAGCCCATGATCTATCTGGATGCGGCGGCCACCTCCTTTTTGAAGCCACCTTGTGTGGCCCAGGCTGTGGTGGATGCCATGCACACGGTGGGCTCCCCAGGTCGGGGAGCCCATCCTCTGACGTTGGCGGCTTCCCGCACCGTGTGGGCCTGCCGGGAGGCGGTGGCGGAGCTGTTGGGTGCCACAGACCCCGCCCGGGTCTGCTTTACCCCCAACTCCACGGCGGCGCTGAACACCGCCATCTGTGGCCTGTATGGCCCGGGGGACCACGTCATCACCACCGCCCTGGAGCACAATTCTGTACTGCGCCCTCTGTATCGTCTGGAGGAGCAGGGGCTGGAGCTGACCATCCTTCCCGCTGACGAAACGGGCAATATCGACTATGAGGACTTTGCCCGGGCCCTGCGCCCCAACACCCGGGGGGTGGTGTGCACCCACGCCTCCAATGTCACGGGCAATACCCTGGATTTGAAGTGTATCGGGAACTTTTGTCGGGCTCATGGTCTCACCTTTGTGGTGGATGCCTCCCAGTCTGCGGGAGTGCTGGAGGTGAACCAGCAGGCGGTGGGGGCATCGGTGGTGTGTTTTACCGGCCACAAGGGACTGCTGGGCCCCCAGGGCACGGGGGGATTGAGTGTGGCCCCGGATGTGACCCTTCGCCCCTTTGTAGTGGGGGGCAGCGGCGTGCACAGCTATGACCGCCGCCATCCCCGGGACCTGCCCGAGGGCCTGGAGGCGGGCACCCTTAACGCCCACGGACTGGCGGGGCTGCTGGCTGGGATAACTTATATCAAAGAACAGGGCCGGGAAAACTTGTATCGGAAAGAGATGAAATTGGCCCGGACTTTCGTAAACGGGGTGCGAGACCTCCCCGGTGTGACCTTGTATGGGGATGTGGACGCCCCCAACCGCACGGCGGTGGTGTCTTTGAACCTGGGGGAGGAGGACGCCGGAGCGGTGGCGGACGTGCTGGCCCAGGAGTTCGGCATCTGCACCCGGGCGGGGGCCCACTGCGCCCCTCTCATCCATGAGGCCCTAGGCACCTCAGCCCGGGGTGCAGTGCGGTTTTCCTTCTCCCATCTGAATACCCCCCAAGAGGTGGCCCAAGCTGTGGACGCTGTGGCAGACTTGGCCCGGCGGCTATCACCCATATAAGGAGAAACCCATGTTGAGAAAACCTCAGCTTCGCCTGGTCATCACCTTTCACACCACGGCGGAGGCATTGAAAACCGAGAAACTGGCCCGGGAGCAGGGCCTGGAGGGACGGCTGATTCCGGTGCCCCAGGTCCTCAGCGCCGGGTGTGGGCTGGCGTGGAGTGCCCCGCCGGAGACCCAGGCGGCCATGGAGACCGTGCTGGAGCGGGGGAATATCCACCCCCAGCAGATCATTCAACTGACCATTTAGGAGGGATGCAGGTGGACAACGGATATCAAGCTCTGGCCCGGGCCCTGGACGAGAAGGGCTTAGTGTGGCGGGTTACCTCTCTGGAGGGGGAGACCCTGGGCCAGGCGGTCCAGTTGGAGCAGCGCCCTGCCTGGCTAGGCCATGGCTTCCAGCCCCCTTGTCAGACTACCGATGAGGAGGGGCGGGCGGTGCTGGTGGAGTGCCTGCGCCGGGAAAAGACCCTGCTCATCTGCGGCGGCGGCCATGTGTCGGTGCCCGTGGCCCGACTGGGGGTGATGCTGGGTTACCAGGTGACGGTGGTGGACGACCGGGAGGAGTTTGCCCAGCCCCAGCGGTTTGAGCCGGGGGTGGACACCGTGTGCGCCCCCTTCGAGGAATACCTGTCCCACACCTTTCCCTGGGAGGAGCATCCCGACCTGTCCGTGGTCATCGTTACCCGGGGCCACGGGGGAGATACAGCGTGTCTGCGCCAGGCGGTGAAGCACCCCCTGACTTATCTGGGCATGATCGGCAGTAAGAGAAAAAATCAGGCCATCTTCCAGCTGCTCCAGGAGGAGGGGGTGGCCCCCCAGGCTTTGGAGCGGGTCCACGCCCCCATCGGGCTGGACATCGGGGCCCAGACCCCCGAGGAGATTGCCGTGTCCATCGCTGCGGAGTGGATTGCCACCCGCCAGTGTGGCCAGGGCTCTGTCTTCCCCAGGGAGCTCCGGGAGGCCCTGCGGTCCGGGGCCGGGGGTGTCATGGTCACCGTGGTGAAAAAATCCGGTTCTGCCCCCAGGGACGTGGGAACTAGGATGTTGATTCGTCCTGACGGCACCACCGTGGGCACCATCGGCGGTGGCCTGGCGGAATACCAGGCGGTGTGCCAGGGGCGGGATTTGTTGGACCACCCCCGCCCCATGTTGGTATCCTATGACATGCGTTCCGGGGAAGCGGGGCGCTCCGGCATGATCTGCGGCGGCACCATTGAGGTGCTGTTTGAAGAGGTGCCCACCCAAGTATAGATAAAAAATGCCTGTCCGGGTTTGGCCGGACAGGCATTTTTTATGGGCAAATGGTGCAGGAAAGCCCACGGGCGGAGAGAACCTCCTTCATTTGGGCCGCCACCTCTTGGCGGCGAGGGGTGTCGGCATGGGTGAGCAGAACATGGTACTTATCAAGGGGCAGCCCTGCGGCATCCATGGCGTCTTGAATGCAATAGAGAACATCGGAGCTATCCACGGTGTGTTGGGGATGTTCCGCCCAGTTCGGGCAGAGCTGGTAGCAGTGGACGCACTCCGCCACCGGGCGGTCCACAGCGGACAGCCCTGCCACCACCAGGCACAGGTCCGTATCGGGTAACATCACCGGTTCAAAGGAGCGGTGCAGCTTCAAGGGCAGCATTTTCGCTCCATCGGCCTCGTATAGCACCAGCTGGGCCTGATGAAAGCCCAGTTCCAAAAGTTCCGGGGACAGAGCGCGCAGCTTGCCTTCCCGAGAGGTACATCCGGCACAGGTGACCCCTGGCTGGGCCAATGCCTCGGCCAACTCCTGGGGTGAGGGGTCTATGAGAAGTCGGTCACATACCGTGTCCGGGTAGGGGCGGATGCGGGTGGTGGTGGTCAGCAGCACCCGCCGCTGGCGGTGGGCCACGGCCAACCGCCCCAGGGCAGTGGTCTTTCCTCCCGCTCCGATGGCGGCCACAGAATGCATGGTCTCCAGAGAAATGGGCACAGAATATCCCTCCCTTTCCTGACGGTAATATCCAATTTATCAAAGCATATTTAGCCGGAAATTGCAAGAGGAATTGAGGGAAAAAGTACCATTGCCCCGTAATAGGAGGCAATAAACGCCAGTATGGGAGAAACAGGACATAAATGGACACATATGGTGGGGAGACAGACAAGATGCACAAAAATCGAAAATGAGATTGAAAAAAAGTGGGTAATGTGCTTTAATTTAGTAAAATATCAATGGAGGAACAGCGGAGCGGCCCACGGGCCGGACATAGGAAGAGGGGGAGTTTACCGTGGTGTGGCAAGACAGAGACAAGGGTGAGAGTGGCGTGCAGTTTCCGTACCGCTACCGGGTCATGCTGGTGGACGACGAGGAGGAAGTGCGGGAAGGCGTGCGGGAGAAAGTGGAGTGGAACCGCTGTGGCTTTGAACTGGTGGCCGAGGCGTCCAACGGCCAGGAGGCCTGGGAGACCGCCAAAACCGTGGCGCCCGATGTGGTGATTACCGACATACGCATGCCCTTTATGAGTGGGCTGGAGCTGTGCCACAACCTGCGCACCATGTTTCCTGATATCTGCCTGGTGATTCTCACCGGGTATGACGACTTTGACTACGCCAAGCGGGCCATTCAGGAGAATGTGACCGAGTATATCTTAAAACCCGTAAATTTTGGAGAATTTACCGCCCTTATGGGGCGGATTCGAGAGAAGCTGGACCAGCACCTGGCCAAGCAGTACGATTTGAAGCGGCTGAGAGAGCAGTACGAGATGAGCTTGCCCGCCATGCGGGAACAGCTGTTGGCCCGGCTGTTGGACAGCAGTGTCCAGGAGGAGTGGGCCCAGGAAAAGGCACGGGAAATGCGCCTGAGCATCGCCGGGGAGAAGTGGACCATTGCCCTCATCCGCTACAACGGGGGAGAGGTGGCCAGCAGGGAGCGGGAGCTGCTGCCCCACATGGTGCGGCAGCGGGCGGAGAAGGAGCTGCCCCGGTACTGCCCGGTGATCTGCTTCCTCTACCAGGACTATGTGGCGGTGCTGGCCACCATCGAGCGGCAGCAGGATATGCTTCAGCTCATCAACGGGATGCGCCAGATCTGCCTGTCTGCCCAGCGATTCCTCCAGCTGGAGCTGGCGGTGGGCATTGGCAGCACTTGCACCGCCCTGTCCCAGCTGCGCCGATCGGCTATGGAGGCCAGAAATGCCTTGGACTATCAGACCATGGTGGGGGAGGAGCCGGTGGTGTACATCGGGGACATTGAGCCCCAGACCACCGAGGCCTCCGCTCTGGAGGGATACTCCTTCCGGGAACTTCTGGCCGCCATGCGCCTGGAGGACAACGACCAGATTGAGGAGACGGTGCGCAACTTTCTCTCGGTGCTGCGGGCCAAGAAAATGCCGGTGTCCCAGTACCGGCTGTCGGTGATGGAGCTGGCCACCGAGCTGCTGCGGGTCATCAAGACCTATGAGCTGGAGGACACCGACGATCTGTCCCAGCAGCTGGTGGAGTTGACGTTACTAAAAAACCTCCACTCCCCCTGGGTCTTTGAAAGCCGCCTCATTCAGCTGTGCCAGCAGATCAGCCGCTCCATTGCGCAAAAGCGCAACAACGCCACCCAGCTGGTGGCGGAGGAGGCCAAGACTTACATTCAGAAGCACTACAGCAACCCAAATCTGTCCCTGGAATCGGTGTGTACCCATCTGCATTTGAGTGTCAGCCATTTTTCCACTCTGTTCAAGCAGGAGACGGGGTGCGGGTTTGTCAACTACCTCACCCAGGTGCGGCTGACCCAGGCGGCGTGGCTGCTGGACAACACGGACAGTGCGGTGGGGGAGATTGCCCAACAGGTGGGATACAGCGAACCGGCCTATTTCAGCTACGTGTTTAAAAAGCGGTACGGGGTCTCCCCCATGAAGTACCGCTATATGAAGGAGAAGAGTGAAGATGGGGAGGGTTAAGCAGGTACTGACCCACTGGCTGGAGGGGTTTCGCAGCAAGAACATCCAGTATACCATCGCTCTGGCCTTTACCGGCATCACCCTGGTGGCCATGACGCTGGTGGGGATCGTGCTGTACACCGGCTTTTTCTCCTCGGCGGAGACTATGATGAAGGAGAACAACACCCGTCTGGTGGAACAGATTGGACTGAACCTGGACATGTACCTGAAGAACATGATGCGGGTGTCCGAGACGGCCTACTATCGGGTGATCAAAAAGCATGACCTGGCGGTGGATGACATTGGGGAGCAGATCGAGCTGCTGTACGACGCCAACAAGGACCTGCTGGTGAGCATTGTCATTCTGGACCCCGAGGGCAACGTGCTGACCAGTGCCCCGGCAGCCAAGGAGAAGGAGGCCCAGACGGCAAAAGATCAGGCGTGGTTTCGGGAGGCCCTGGACAAGATCGAAAATTTTCACTTTTCCCTGCCCCATGTGCAGAACCTGTTTGACGACCCGGACTGCCGCTACCGCTGGGTGGTGTCCCTGTCCCGGGCGGTGGAGCTGACGGAGAATGGACAGGTGGGCCAGGGTGTGTTGCTGTTGGACATCAACTTCTCCGGCATTGAGCAGATTTTCAACAACGCCGGATACGGGGACTCCGGTTACGCCTACCTGGTGGGGGAGGACGGGGAGATGATCTACCATCCCCGCCAACAGCTGGTGTACTCCGACCTATTTGAAGAGGACAGCTTGGCCTACGTGGGGGAGGAGGACGGCAACTACATCGGAAAGGTGAGCGGGCAGGACTCGGTGATCACCGTCAAGACGGTGGGATACACCGGGTGGAAGATTGTCCGGGTGGCCCCCGTGGGCATCTATTCCGACGACGTGCTCTTTATCCAGCTGGCGGGCCTCATCGGCGTGGTGTGTCTGGCCATCCTCATCATCCTGGTCAACCAGTCGGTGTCTTCCCAGATTGCACGCCCAGTGGAGGAGCTGCAAAAGTCGGTGGAGAAGCTGGAAAACGGAGACCTGGATGCAGAGATCGCCATCGGCGGCTCCTATGAGATTCAACGGCTGGGCAGGACAGTGCAGTCCATGGCCCAGGAGATGAAAAAACTCATGGCGGATAAGGTGCGGTATAAAAACAAGTTCACCGTCACCTTTGACACCGACCCGGAGGTACTGGAGCTGTCCACGGTGACGGCGCTCGGATGGAATACTTCTATCAGGAACGGGAGGAGGAGCCGGACGAAGGGGCAATGCAGCTCCCTGAGACATTGGCGCTGCACAATGTGAGCTTCTCCTATGTGGAGGAAGACATGCCCGTTCTCTCCCAGATAAATTGGACCCTGTCCACCGGGGACAGGGTCCAGCTGATGGGGGAAAACGGGTGCGGAAAATCCACCCTGGCGTCCCTTCTGGGCGGCATCTATCCGCCAGACCAGGGAGAAATTCTGGACGAGAGGGGAGCGGTGGTATCGCCCCAGCGGCTGCGCCGCAGTGTGGCCCTGCAAGAACAGGACAGCGTCATTTTCACGGGGACCGTATGGGACAATCTGTTCTTACCAGAGCACAAGCGGGAAGCTGCTGCTCAGCTCTTGGCAGACCTGGCCTTTGCTAAGCCCTTGGAATATGCCATTGTGGGAGATGGAAAGAATCTGTCCCCCGGGGAGCGGAAGAAGATATTGCTCACCCGGGCTCTGCTGAAAGAGGCCTCCTTTCTCCTTCTGGACGAGCCGTTGAACCATCTGGACTCAGTGGCCCGGGAGGCGCTGGCGTCCAGGCTGGAGGAGCGGCGGGGAGGCCTCTTATTGATCTCCCATGACCCGTGGCTGCCGGAGCGTTTGGGGCTGGAAAAACGCTGGATTTCCACGAAATCTTCTTGCTGAACCCATGTCACTCTGATACACTGAACTTGAACCCATAAGGCCCCGGATGGGGAGAGAATACAGGAATGGAGATGGTAGTATGAAGGTCATACCACGTAAGCTTGCGGCCCTATGTCCCCTGCTTCTCTTGCTCTTGCTTACCCCCAAGGCCCATGCCAACATGGCTGCGCCTGCCAATCCAGATGTGGGAACCGCCATCACCTTTGAGAACAATCAAGAGCTTGCAGTGACCTCGGAGGTGTTGAATATCACCGTGAAGGGGGCCAAGGCGGAGATCGTGGCCACCTATACCATGGAGAACACCACGGACCAGCAGGTTGTCACTTCCTCCATGTTCCTCTCGCCCGACGTGGAGGCGGGGAATGTCACTGTCCTGGTGGATGGGCAGGAGGTACCGGTTGTGGTGGAGAGCTATGCCCTGGGGGATGTCACCCAGATCGACACCCAGGACTGGCAGTACGTGGTGCTGGACGGGGAAGCCGCCGATGTGGGCCAGGGACAGACCGTGGACACCATCCTTTTTGCCTTGGAGTTTGAACCACACCAGCAGTATGACGTTGTGGTCTCCTACATCTACCGGCTGGGGGGATATCCAGACTATGACTACAATGTCAAGCGGGGGACCTTGGAGTATTACCTGCGTCCTGCGGCCCTGTGGAAGGATTTTTCCAACCTGACCATCAACCTCCACCTGGACGAGGACATGCCGGTGCTCCAGGACAGCAATCTGGAGTTTGAAAAAGTGGCGCCCCGTACCTATCAGTACGTCTCGGACACTTTGCCAGAGGAAAATCTGCGCATTGAGGTGGACCAGTCCTGGTGGCAGGAACTGGTGGGCTTCTTCCAAAACCCATACTTGGCCGTGTATGCCATGTATTTTGTCCCGGTGATTGTGGTAGTCGTTGCCTGCGTGGGAGGCGTGATTTGGCTGGTGCGTTGGACGGCACGCCGCAACAAGCGACTCTAAAAACGGTTGTGTGGGGTTAAATCCTGTGGTAGGATGAAAGTCAGAAATCACCTCATGCAAAGGAGAGAATCGTCATGTTAGAAGTGGGAACCAAAGCCCCGGACTTTACCTTGAAAAATCAGGAGGGCCAAGAGGTCAGCCTGTCCCAGTTTGCAGGAAAGCGAGTGGTGCTGTATTTCTATCCCAGAGACAACACCCCCGGCTGCACCCGGCAGGCCTGCGGGTTTGCCCAGAACTATGAGGGCTTTACCCAGCGGGACGTGGTGGTCATCGGTGTCAGTAAGGACTCCGTGGCCTCCCACTTGAAATTTGTCCAGAAGTATGAGCTGCCTTTTGTGCTCCTCTCTGATCCCGACTTGGAGGCCATCCAGGCCTACGGCGTGTGGCAGGAGAAGAAGCTGTATGGCAAGGTGAGTATGGGAGTGGTGCGTACCACCTACATCATCGACCCTCAGGGTGTCATTGAGAAGGTGATGCCCAAGGTGAAGCCGGACACCAACGCCACCGAGATTTTGGCCTACCTGGACGGAGAGGTGTAACTGGCTATGCGAATCATCATTTCCCCGGCCAAGAAGATGCGGGAGGACACGGACAGTCTGGCCTGGCGCAACTTGCCTGCCCATCTGGAGCAGACTCAGCAGCTGTGCCAGGTGCTCCAGGGCATGTCCTACGACCAGCTGAAAAAGCTCTGGAAGTGCAACGACCAGATCGCCCAGCTGAATGTGGAGCGGCTCAAAACCATGGACTTACACCGCAACCTCACCCCAGCCATTCTCAGCTATGAGGGGATTCAGTATCGGTATATGGCTCCTGGCGTGTTCACCCAGGAGGAGCTGGAGTACGTGGAAGAGCATTTGCGTATCCTCTCCGGGTTTTACGGCCTGGTGCGCCCCTTTGACGGTGTGACGCCCTACCGCCTGGAGATGCAGGCCAAACTCCCAGTGGGCCAGGCCAAGGACCTGTACGCCTTCTGGGGCGACCATCTGGCCCGGGACCTGTGGGGAGAGACGGACTGCATCATCAATCTGGCTTCCAAGGAGTACAGCGTGTGCGTCTCCCGCTATGTGCCGCCCAACACCCGGTTTATCACCTGCGTGTTTGGAGAAGAGCAGGGGGGCAAAGTGGTGGAAAAGGGCACCATGTGTAAGATGGCCCGGGGAGAGATGGTGCGGTACATGGCCCAGCACCGGGTGGAGCGCCCGGAGGACCTCTGCGCCTTTGACCACTTGGACTACCGCTTTTCGCCCCAACACTCCCAGGAGAATCTATACGTCTTTTTGAGAAACACATAACAGAAGGGCCTCCCGCTGTGGGAGGTGATATGCTCCCTCTATGAGAGACAGTGAAATAAAACACTGTCAAACATAGGG
>ERZ1643251.1830-NODE-1830-length-23128-cov-5.653361_pt1 | contig 23128 bp, 20 predicted proteins | sample MGYA00579261_ERZ1643251 | MGnify/ENA primary metagenome ERZ1643251 (study PRJEB29033, sample SAMEA4952267) | chicken gut metagenome | biome: Broiler Chicken; feature: Gastrointestinal Tract; material: Caecum | place: Ireland | collected 2018 | study: Broiler... | reverse complement strand
CCCACAACGAGGAGATCGCCCAGCTGGCCGACCGCATCGTCCGCATCGAGGACGGCAGGATCGTTTTAAGATAAGGGGGCGGCGGCATGAAAGTTTCCAATCGAGCCTGTATCCGCAACCTTTCACTCAAAGGGCTGCGCGCCGCGCGCACCCGCAACCTGATTGCGGTGCTGGCCATCGCTTTGACGACGGTGATGTTCACCTCGCTGTTCACCATCGCCGCCTCGATCAACCACTCCTTCCAGCAGGAAAATTTCCGCATGGCCGGCGGGGATATGCACGCCAGCATCAAAAACATCACCTGGGAGCAGGCGGAGCAGCTGCGCGCCGACCCGCTGGTGAAGGAAGGCGGCGCGCGCCTCTTTTTAGGGATGCCGGAGGAGGAGCCGTTTAACAAGTCGCACGTCGAGGTCAGCTACATCGAGCCGCAGCTGGCTTCCCACTACTTCTGCGTGCCGGTCGAGGGCAGCCTGCCCCGGGAGGGCACCGACGAGGCCGCCACAGATACCCGGGTGCTGGGGCTGCTGGGTGTCGAGCCGAAGGTGGGTGAGCAGTTCACCGTCACCTACAATCTCGGCGTCGGCACCGGCAATCCGAAGCAAGTCACCCAGACCTTCACCCTCTCCGGCTGGTGGGAGTACGACGAGGCGGTCACCGCCAGCAACATCCTGCTGCCGCAAAGCCGCGCCGAGGAGGCGCTGGAGGGCTACCAGAACCAGGGCAGATACGACATGACCGGCCGGTGGACGCTGGACGTGATGTTTGCAAGCTCGCTGCACATCGAGAGCGACCTGACAGAGCTGCTGGAAAACCACGGCTATCAGGACACCGACCCCCAGGCGGACAACTACATCGACGGCGGCGTCAACTGGGGCTACACCGCTGCGCAGATGGGGGCTCAAGCTGACCCTCTGACCGTCATCGCCATCTCCGCCCTGCTGCTGCTCATCATCTTCACCGGGTATCTGATTATCTACAACGTCTTTCAGATTTCGGTCACCAACGACATCCAGTTCTATGGCCTGCTCAAGACCATCGGCACCACCGGCCGCCAGATTAAGAGCATCATCCGCCGCCAGGCGCTGCTGCTCTCGCTCATCGGCATCCCCGTCGGGCTGGTGCTGGGCTTTTTGGTCGGCAACAAGCTGACCCCCGTCATCATGGAGCAGCTGACCTACAAAAATGCCTTTGTCAGCTTCAGTCCCCTCATCTTCATCGGGGCGGCGCTGTTTGCGCTGTTCACCGTCCTGCTCTCCTGCCGCAAGCCGGGCAGGGTGGCGGCCAGGGTCTCCCCGGTGGAGGCGGTGCGCTACACCGATGTGAGCGCCGGCCCCCGCAGGGCCAAAACGGGAAAGGGGAAGGGTTCGTCGCTTCTCTCGATGGCCTGGGCAAACCTTGGCCGCAGCCGCGTCAAGACGCTGCTGGTGGTGCTCTCCCTCTCGCTGGCGGTGGTGCTGACCAACGTGACGGTGCTGTTCACAGGCGGCTTTGACATGGACAAATATTTGCAGAACAAGGTGGTGTCCGACTTTATCTTCGGCTGCGCCGGATACTTCCAGTCGAACGGCATCGAGGAGCCGGTCACCGAGGACCTGATCGCCGACATCGACGCGCAGGGCGGCATCGCCCAGTCGGGGCGCATCTATGGGCAGACCAGCTGGCTGCAGCAGTTTGTCACCGAGCAGCACTTCCGGGACAGCGAGGGCAAATGGTACCCGCCGGAGGTGCTGGAGGACATGATTAAGACGGCGGACAAAAACGATGAGGGCCTGATCACCAACCGGGTGCAGGTCTACGGCATGGAGGAATTTCCGCTGAGCCTGGTCAACGTGGTGGCGGGGGATCTTTCCAAATTGAGCGACCCTGACCGCAACTATATCGCCGCGGTCTACACCATGGACGACTACAACAACGTCGAGCCGGACAGCAACTGGATGAATGTGGGCGACCAGGTGACGCTGCGCTACGGCGACGAGCTGGAATATTATGACCCCACGACCGGTCAGGTGATCCCAGCCGAGCAGGCGGACAGCTATCAGGGCAGCCTCCAGGTCCGCGCGACAACCTATCACGACGTCACCTATGAGGTGGCCGCCTGCGTCACCGTGCCGAGCAACGAGGGCTACCGCTTTTACGGCGCTGACCAGTTTATTCTGGACGCCGACCACTTCCAGCGGGAGACCGGCACCAGCGACGTGATGACCTACCTGTTCAACATGGAGAGCGACGAGGCCGACGCGCAGATGCGGGACTTTCTGGAGGAGTACACCACCACCGTCCAGACCGCCTACGACTACGAGTGCAGGCAGGACTATGTCTCCGAGTTTGAGGGGATGCGCTCAATGTTCCTGACGCTGGGCGGGGCGCTGAGCTTCATCGTGGGTTTAGTGGGCGTGCTCAACTTTGTCAACGCGGTGCTCACCGGCATCATCACCCGCAAGCGGGAGTTTGCGGTGCTGCAGGCCATCGGCATGACCGGCCGCCAGCTCAAGACGATGCTGATGCTGGAAGGGCTGCTGTACACCCTGCTGTCGATCATTTTCTCACTGCTGCTCAGCCTCATCTTCTCGCCGGTGCTGGGCGGCGCCGTCGAGCAGATGTTCTGGTTCTTCAGCTACCGCTTTACCGTCTGGCCGGTTCTGCTGATTGCGCCGGTCTTTGTACTGCTGGGGCTGCTGATCCCGCTGCTGACCTACCGGGTCATCGCCCGCCACACGATTGTGGAAAGACTTAGGGATGGGGAATAGTTTACAGAGCCACCATCCCTGCAAAAACGAAAACCAGGACAGAACGATTCATCCATCCATTTTTTTGTCTATCTTCTGTCAGAAGAAAAGCGGGGCAGCGGGTAACGGGCCGGCTGCTCCGCTTCTTGCGCCTGCCGGATAAGTTTGCTATAATAATGTCAAAGCAAACGGCCCGCTGTGGAGGCGGGCGGATAAAGAAGGTGTTTCCCATCGATAAGCTGACGATGTTAAAACAATATTTTGGCCACGCCCAGTTTCGCCCGGGGCAGGAGGAGCTGATCGACGCCATCCTTTCCGGCCGGGATGTGCTGGGGGTGATGCCCACCGGCGCGGGCAAGTCGGTCTGCTACCAGCTGCCCGCCATGATGCTGCCGGGATTGACGCTGGTGATTTCGCCGCTGATCTCGCTGATGAAGGACCAGGTAGCGGCGCTGGAACAGTCCCAGATTCCCGCGGCCTGCATCAATTCCTCGCTGAGCCTTGCCGAGTACGACGAGGTCTACCGCCGGGCTGAGCAGGGGGCGTACAAGCTGCTGTATGTCGCGCCGGAGCGGCTTGGCACCGAGGACTTTCTGGCCTTTGTCCGCGGGGTGCAGGTCTCCTTTGTAGCGGTGGACGAGGCGCACTGCGTCTCCCAGTGGGGGCAGGACTTCCGCCCCAGCTACCTTGGAATCGCGGACTTTGTCTCCCAGCTGCCCGAAAGGCCGGTGCTGGGGGCCTTCACCGCCACCGCCACCGAGCAGGTCAAGGACGACATCCACAAGATGCTGGGGCTGATCGACCCGCTGCGGCTGACCACCGGCTTTGACCGCCCCAACCTCTACTTTGAGGTGATGCACCCGAAAAAGAAGGAGGCGGCGCTGCTCTCCTTTCTCTCCGAGCACCGGGAGCAGACCGGCATCGTCTACTGCGCTACCCGCAAGGCGGTCGAGTCGGTCTGCGACAAACTGCGGGAGCAGGGATTTGCCGCCACCCGCTACCACGCGGGGCTGGACGACGAGGAGCGCAGGCGCAACCAGGAGGACTTTGAGTTCGACCGCGCCCGGGTGATGGTCGCCACCAACGCCTTCGGCATGGGAATCGACAAGTCCAACGTCAGCTTTGTGGTGCACTACCACATGCCCAAGAATATCGAAAGCTACTACCAGGAGGCGGGCCGCGCGGGCAGGGACGGTTCGCCGGCAAACTGCCTGCTGTTGTTCTCGATTGGGGATGTGCAGACGGCAAAATATTTTATCGAAAACGCCTCGGAGAATGAGGCGCTCGATGAGGAGGAGCGCCAGTTTGTCCACGAGCAGGACCTGCGCCGGCTGGAGGAGATGGTGGGCTACTGCAAGACCAGCGGCTGTCTGCGCGCCTACCTGCTGCGCTACTTCGGCGAGGAGGCGCCGGAGCGCTGCGGCAACTGCGCTAACTGTGTCGGCGAGTGGATTCGCCAGGACATCACGGTGGAGGCGCAGAAGATCCTCTCCGGCGTGGTGCGGGTGGAGAAGAAGTACCCGACCGGGCTGGGGCTGACCCAGATCATCGCGATGCTGCGCGGCAGCAAAAACCAGCGGGTGCTGCAGCTGGGGCTGGACAAGCTCTCCACCTACGGCATCATGCACGGGGTGGACCAGAAGCAGCTGCGGGAGTATGTGGAGTTTTTGATCGACAGCGGCTACCTCTACCTGACGCAGGGGGAGTACCCGGTGCTGCGCGCCACCCCGCAGGCCAGGGAGGTCCTGTTCCACGGGGAGACGGTGGAATATTCCCGCCGGGTGCCGAGCGTGCAGGAGAAAAAGCTGCCCACCTCCCGCCGCAAAAAGGCGGCAGCGGAACCGGTGGAGCAGGTGGCGCTCGACCCGCAGGGACAGCAGGAGGCGGCAAACCTCTTCGAGGCGCTGCGCGATTTGCGCAACGAGCTTTCGCAGAAGCAGAACATCCCGGCGTATCTGATCTTCACCAACGCCTCGCTGACCGATATGGCTGCCCGCCAGCCGGACACGATGGAGGAATTTCTGCAGGTCTCCGGCGTGGGAGAGTATAAGGCCAAGCGATACGGCAAGGTCTTTCTCGACCGGATTGCCGCATGGAAGAAGCAGCATCCTTCGGATTGATAAAAGGTTGATAGAGAAAAAGACAGGGGGAGAGGGCCCGCGGGCCCTCTCCCCCCCTGTCGATAGGAAAGGCAGTGTCCTTAGAGATTTTTGACAAACAGAGCGCGGATGGCGTTGAGCACGGCGATCACCATGACGCCGACATCCGCGAAGATGGCAAGCCACATGTTGGCCAGACCCAAAGCGCCGAGCAGCAGGCAGAGCAGCTTGATGCCTATGGCGAAGACGATGTTCTGGTAGACGATGCGCAGGCACTTGCGGGAAATCCGGATTGCCTTGGAAATCTTCATCGGGTCGTCGTCCATCAGCACCACGTCCGCCGCCTCGATGGCGGCGTCCGAGCCCATGGCGCCCATGGCGATGCCGATGTCTGCGCGGCCCAGCACCGGCGCGTCGTTGATGCCGTCGCCCACAAAGGCAAGCTTTGCCTTCTCCGGTTTTGCTTGGAGCAGCTCCTCGACCTTTTCTACCTTGTCAGCCGGGAGCAGCTCGCTGTAGACCTCATCGATGCCAAGTTCCGAAGCGACCTTGTCGGCTACCGCTTTGGTGTCGCCGGTCAGCATCACCGTCTTGTGGATGCCAGCCTTTTTCAGGGCGGCGATGGCCTCCTTGGCGTGCGGCTTGACGATGTCGGAGATGACGATGTGTCCGGCATACTGGCCGTCAATGGCCATGTGGATGATGGTGCCGACGCTGTGGCAGTTGATGTACGGGATGCCCAGGCGGTCCATCAGCTTGCCGTTGCCCGCGGCGACCGCGACGCCGTCAATCTTTGCGGTGACGCCGTTGCCGCTGATTTCCTGGATGTCGCTGACGCGGCTGCGGTCGATCTGTTTGCCGTAGGCGCGCTGCAGGCTCTTGCTGATCGGGTGGGAGGAGGAGCTCTCCACCAGCGCGGCGTATTCCAGAATCTTTTCGTCCTCCAGCTTGTTGTGGTGGATGCCGCTGACCTCAAAGACGCCCTGGGTCAGGGTGCCGGTTTTATCAAAGACGACAATCTTGGTCTGAGAGAGAGTCTCCAGATAGTTGGAGCCCTTGACCAGCACGCCGGCGTTGCTCGCTCCGCCGATGCCGGCAAAGAAGGAGAGCGGGATGCTGATGACCAGCGCGCAGGGGCAGCTGATGACCAGGAAGGTCAAAGCGCGGTAGATCCAGTCGCCCCAGGCCGGGTCAAGCCCCATGAACAGCATGCGGACCAGCGGCGGCAGGATGGCCAGCGCCAGCGCGGCGTAGCAGACAGCGGGGGTGTAGACGCGGGCAAATTTGGAGATAAAGTCCTCCGACTTGGATTTGCGGGAGCTGGCGTTCTCCACCAGGTCCAGAATTTTGGAGACGGTGGACTCGCCGAACTCCTTGGTGGTGCGGATCTTTAAGAGACCGGTCATGTTGATGCAGCCGGAGATGATCTCGTCGCCGACCTTGGCGTCGCGCGGCAGGCTCTCGCCGGTCAGGGCGCTGGTGTTTAAGGAGGAAGCACCCTCGATAATCACGCCGTCGATCGGCACCTTCTCGCCCGGCTGCACCACGATGATGCTGCCGATTTCCAGCTCGTCCGGGTCGACCTGTTCCAGCTTGCCGTCCCGCTCGATGTTGGCGTAATCCGGGCGGATGTCCATCAGTTCGCTGATGTTGCGGCGGCTCTTGCCCACCGCGTAGCTCTGGAACCATTCGCCAATCTGATAGAACAGCATGACGGCGATGGCCTCGGTGTAGTCGCCGCTGCGCTCATACAGCGCCAGCGCGATGGCGCCGATGGTAGCAATGGCCATCAGAAAGCACTCGTCGAACATCTGGCGGTTCTTGATTCCCTTGGCAGCCTTGATGAGAATGTCGTAGCCGACGGTCAGATAGGGGATCAGGTAGAGCACAAAGCGCACAAGCCCGGTGACCGGCGCGAAGGAAAGGGCGACCAGCATCACCGCCGCCAGAATGATGCGCACCAGCATCTTCTTTTGTTTTTTATTCATAGGACATCTCCCTCTCTCTTTTGAAAAACATATGAGCAACTATTCATATGTTGCTCCAAGGAAAAGCGCCAACCGGCGCTTTTCGTTTTTGGGTTTACAGATAGATTTCGCAGTCGCTTTCGACCTTTTTGCAGTTTTTCAAAACTTCCTGCATGACAGCCTTTGGCTCCTGGCCCTCCTCGAACTCGACGTTCATCTTGAGCATCATAAAGTTGACGGTGGCATCCTTGACGCCGGGGGTGCGTTTGGCGGCGTCCTCCATCTTGTTTGCACAGTTGGCGCAGTCGACCTCAATCTTGTAGGATTTTTTCATCAGTAAAAGCTCCTTTCGTGAGAAATGATATTTCAATTTTGTTTTACAATTTAATACCTGTTTAATTGTTCATCTATATCATATACGCAATCGCCTGCGGGGTCAAGAGGGGGAAGACAGGTATTTCTGTTTGGGCTAAAAAACGTTCCGTTTGGGCAAAGAGGCCCCAAAAGCCTGCGGGCGGGGGTTGGATTTGCGCGGCAAAATATGGTACAATACCAGAAAAAGGAGGGACTGTTATGCAGGAGCGTTTACCGCATGGGCACGGACAGCCGCTGGAAAAGCAGGCGGAGACCATGCCGAAGGAGGAGGACTTTCAGATTGTCTCCGACCTGTTTAAGCTGCTGTGCGACCGCAGCCGCGTGCGCATCTTCTGGCTGCTGTGCCACTGCGAGGAGTGCGTCATCAACCTCTCCTCCATTGTGGGGATGAGCAGCCCGGCCGTCTCCCACCACCTGCGCCAGCTCAAAAACAGCGGGCTGATCGTCAGCCGCCGGGAGGGCAAGGAGGTCTACTACCGCGCGGCGGACACCGAGCAGGCGCAGCTGCTGCACCACATGATCGAAAAGATGGTGGAGATTGCCTGTCCGGATGAATAAACCGGAGGGGAAAGGAGGAAAGAAAGATGCGGGAAAAATGCGCGGACGGGATCGCACAGGCGCTGCAGGAGGTGCCGGAGGGGACGCTTGCCATCCTGCAAAACGGCGCCCAAGCTGTCCGGGACTGTCACGCGGGAGACCAGCTGACAACCCAGATTGTGGGCAAGGGGAGGATTGAGCGCTACCGGCTCTATCCGGGAATCGAGATTTCCTGCCATCAATATCTGGCGCAGGAGGTGCATTTTTGCCACCGCGCCTCCGACTCGGTGCTGGAGATCAACCACTGCCGCCAGGGCAGAATCGGCTGGAAAATGAGCGAAGGCATCTCGGTTTATCTGGGGGCGGGGGATCTGTGCCTGCACACCCGGGAGTGCTGCGCGGATTCGGAGATTCTGCTGCCGCTGGGATATTATGAGGGCATCGACCTCACCGTCGATCTGGAGCGGCTGCGGGGCAGCGAGCCGGAGATTTTGAGGGAGGCTGGGATGGACGCGGCCTTTTTTGAGCGCAAATTCTGCTCGGCCAAGGTCCCGATGACGCTGCCGGCCTGCAGTGAGGTGGAGCAGATTTTTGCGCCGCTCTACCAGATTCCGCAGCAGCTGCGCGCACCCTATTATAAGTTGAAGGCGCAGGAGGTGCTCCTCTATCTGGGATGGGCAAAGCCGGAATGGCAGCAGGAAAGCAACCAGTATGTCTCCCAGCAGACCGAGCTGATCCGGCAGATCCACGACTTTCTGGTGCAGCATCTGGACCAGCGGTTCACTATCGAGGAGCTGGCCAAGCGATATCTGATTAATACCTCCTCGCTCAAGTCGGTGTTCAAAGCGGTGTACGGGGTGCCGCTGGCCTCCTATGTTAAGGAGTACCGCATCCAGCAGGCGATGAAGCTGCTGCGCGAGACCGACGACAGCATCGCCCAGATCGCAAAGCAGGTCGGTTATGAGACGCAGGGAAAATTCACCAAAGCCTTTAAGGAAAGTGTCCAGCTGCTGCCTACCGAGTACCGACGGCAGTACAAGGCTAACGGATAAGGAGTGCTGTGTAATGAAAACTTTTTTAAAGGCGAGGGTGCTGTTCCCCGTCCTGTTTGGGTGGGCGCTCGGGGGCCTTCTGTTTGTGCTGGGAGCTGCGGACGACGCGCCGGGCCTGAGCTTCATCGGGCTGTCGGTTGCCTTTTTGCTCACGATGCGCGGGGTTTACCATGCGGGCGTTCTGCCGCAGGGGTATTGCCTCCCCATCATCCTGATGGCCTTTGGCGCGGTGGGGGTCGTGATGCCTTTCATTCTGCTGCTGGATGGGGAGCTGGACGGCATGCTGTATCTGTTTGTGATCGGGGAGCTGATGGGGGTTCTGCTGCTGACAGCGGGCACAAAGCGGCTCAAAAAGACGCAGAGAACAGGTAAGAACACAAGTCAAAAAAACGGTGACAAAATATAATGTGAAAACATCTATTTTGTTGAAGGAAAATTTGTGCAATCTTCTGAAAAGATTCAAATTCTGCTTTTCTGGTAGAAAAATCAGGAAGAATATGGTATCCTATAGATAGACCTCTTGGAAATTTGCAGGGGAGGGAAGGAAATGGCCGGTTCATACTGCGGAAAAGACTGCGAAAGCTGTGCCCTCAGGGAGTAGCTGAGCTGTTCCGGGTGCCGGTCAGGACCTGGCCGAACCTGGGATACAGAGTGCGAATTGGCAAGGTGCTGCCAGCAAAAAGGGCATGAGAGCTGTCAAACATGCAGCTTTGCCGCAGGGTGCCGCCTCTTTTCCGGCCGCAACGAGCAGCCGCAGTACCGCTTTCAGGAGCGGGAACGCAGCGCGCAGCGGCAGCAGGAAGCGGCCAAAAAGGCAGAGGTGCTGGGCAAATGGCTTTGGATTTTGTTCTGGCTGATGATTGTTGTCCAACCGGTGGTGGGGCTGATGAGCGACGAAACGGTCGTGGGTTGGTTCCCACAGCTGTACTGGCCGGGGCAGATTGCGAGCTTGCTGTTTTTGCTTGCCGACGGCGCGATCTTTCTGAAAATTTCCGAGGTGGAGTTAAGCTACCGCACAGCCGGTATCTGCCAGATCGTGGCAGGTGTTGTCAATTTTGTGGTGCAGCTTTTTACCGACGCGGGCATGGAAAGCGGCTGGCTGCTGCTGGTCCTGTTGCCAGTGATCGTGGTGTCTCTGGTGGAGCAGTACCACTGTTACATGGGACACGCGGCGGTTTTGTACAAGGTCGACGACACGCTTGCGGACAAATGGGTTATTTTGTGGAAATGGAACATCGGCATGTTTGCACTGTTCTCTGTCAGCGGTTTGCTGGTATTTGTCCTGACATTTATTGCGATGCTGACGCTACAGGCCGCCACCATTGGAATGGCGGTTGTTACGGTTGTGGAACTGGTGTGCCTGTATCGGACGGCCCAGCGGTTTCGCCGCATTGCAGATGATGGCGTAGCGGGTGTGCGGTAAAGGCGCAGAAAACAACGTGGCATTGCGGAAAATGCAAAGGGGGAATGCGATCGAGATAGTCGACAGAGGAAAATAAAATCCAACTGATTTTGCAATTTGGAAAGCTGCAAAGTTACCAAAATGGAAATTTTTGTGCTCAGATCACAGGGGTTACTGATTTGGTAACCATGATTTTGGAGTATTTGGTTAAACTGAAGTCAATGAAGGAGTGTTTTCATTGGCAAAGTTTAACAATGTGTATAATGTTTGTGGCAAAAATCTTTGTAAAATCAGGACGATCCAAAATCTTTCGCAGGCGGATTTGGCAAGAAAGGCGCAGCTGGAAGGTTTGAACGTGGATAAAAAGACCATCTCTCTGATTGAAAATGGGAAGCGTGGCTTTCAAGATTATGAAATTCTTTGCTTTGCAAGGGCCTTGGGTGTCCCGGCATCCTACATTTTGGAAGGAATTCCAGAAGAGTAGGGCAGATTGTGTACGAATCAAAAATGATCTGGGGAGGATGTCCATTGCTGTTTTTCATGACCTTCACTGCCGAGGAGTCAAAAAAGTTCACGACTATTTTTAAGCAGCATTATAAAAAATTAGTCTGCAAGGCTAGAACAATCCTGTTTTCCTATGATTTAGCGGAGGATGCGGTGGAAGAAGCTTTTATCCGTGCGCTCAACAATCTGGACAAAATTATGGAACTCAACGAGCCTAGAAGAGTTGCCTTTCTGCTCTGTACCCTGGAGCGGATCGCGTACGATACCAAGCACAAAAACAGCAGGATCCTGCAGGTGGCGCTTGACAGCAACGAGCTGCTGACGGCAGGGGATGACCCGATATGGGAGCAGGTTTCTGCACAGGAATCGGTTCGCATACTCAAGGAAATTCTCTCGGAACTGCCGCAGGACGATCAGGATATGCTGATCTACAAAGTGGTTTACGAGTGGAGCAATCAGGAGATTGCGGATGTGATGGGCATCAGCTCCAACTATGTGTCGGTTCGTCTGAGCAGGATTCGCAAGAAGGTTATGAACAAATATCACGAGTCAGAGGATGGTGTCAGGTGAGTGATTCGAAGCTGAACGATGAAATCTTTGACGCACTCCTGAAAGAAGCGCTTTCACAGCTGGAAGAGGAAAAGGTGAAGGAGAAAAATCGTGAGTTGGAGCAGATTGACACCAGCGATTATGTTCCTTCCAAAAAGTTCCTGCGGAATCTGCGCAGAGAATATTTCCGCTATTCGGTGAAGAACACCCTCAAGAGCAAGGCGCTGCGCAAGGTCGCTTCGTTTGTTCTGATGACAGGGCTGGTGTCCGGCGGGCTGTGCTTTTGGGCAGAGGCCAACGGCATCCCGGTATACGAGACCATCTTTTTGAGGAAAGAGCGCTACACCTCGATCGAAGTTTATAACCAAATTGTGTCGGAAGAGGACGAGTCCTCTTTGGACTATTTTTATTTTCCGAAGTATTTGCCGTTGGGGTTTACAGTTGATGAAGAAAATTCAGATAGTGAAAGATATTTTATTAGTTTTATAAATGGAAATTATTATTTTTGTATATCCCAAAAACTAAATTCAGTTAATAAACAAGTTCGATTAGACACGGAAGATGCGAAAGCTACAAATATTGAGATAGATGGTCATAGAGGTTTTTATGCTGAAGTAGATGATAAGCAGGCAATATATCTTGATGTGGGAAATATTTCAGTTAGTATTTATGGAAATATAGGGAAAAAAGAGTTGCTTCGAATGGCTAAGAATCTGGAACTCTTGGAAAAATAAATATGTTACATCGTTGTTAAAAACAGGAAGCGAGGAATATTGAAATGAAAAAAACAATTAGTATATTAGCTTCTGTCGTAATGATGTTTTGTTATTTAACTTTTTTTTCGAGTGCTGAGGGATATGTTAATGCAATAAAACCAAATGATTTTATCGTGAAAAGTGAAGGTGTTCAACCTTTATATGATATAATACACAGTCTTACATTGGATGTAGATGAAAATCAAGTTGAGGCAATTGTAGAAACTGATATTAAAACATCTTTGAGAATTACTATTACTATCTATCAACAAAAAGGTAGTGGCTGGTCATTCTTAGCTAAAAAAACTTTTTCGGGCAGTAATACAAGAACATTAACAGGTGTGATCGCATATGATTTTCAGCTAGGTATAACTTATAAAGCGGTTGCCGACTTCAATGCTGGCGGAGAAACAGACTCCATGGAAGATATTTTCTCCTTCTAACAATTAGAAAAATTCCCCCTCTCGCATCCTGCGGGAGGGGATTTTGCTGTTTCCGGGGAATTTTCAGAAGGCCAAAAAAATCAGTTTCTTTTTTACTCTATCCCTCCCGCCGGATTAAAATTATTTTGTATGTGCGATTAGAACAAAACTGAACAATTTTCTACACCATTATGTAGAAAATTTTGAAAACCACTTGACCATAAATGGTGGTCGATGTAAAATTGTAGAAAAATATGTCCTGCGGGAGAGGAGGTACGTTATGCACCGAAAGATATTCATCGATCAGTTAAAACGCAGCAAAAAGACAGTTGTTTATTTCTGGCTTCTGCTGATTGCAGCGACCTTTTTTGTCACAAGCATGAACCTGTATTACAACAGCACCAGCAATTTGCAGCTCTCTGAGAACACTTTCTCCACCCTGGCCGTCACCGAGCTGTACGGCGAGGTGGACCGATACGGAGAGCTGGTGGAACGCAACAGCGACGCCCACATCGGCTATCAGGCCGTGGGGGTAAAGGGGTACGACATCGCCCCCATCCTCCAAAGCGACGCGGTGGAAAGCTATGACCTGCGCAGCCAGTACGGCGCCTACATCGAGGCGTGTCCAGTCATGGGGTACGCTCCTCAAGTGTCTGGCGATGGCACAGAAACCCCGGCATGGTATATGCAAAGCAACAATGTCATCCGCTTTCGGATTCGGGGAAAGGAGCCGTTCGAGCTGGAGTATCATCCATACGACATCTATCATCCGCAGACATTGCCGTTCGGTCTGGAGGTCCTCGACGACGCTGCCGGCTGCTTTGCCTATCCCGAAACCCTGTACTATTCCGACCTGGGATTTGAGCCAGAGGAGTGGGAAGCGCACGCGCAGGACATCAAAGCCTTCAACCAAACCGACGACACCGACCGCCTGATCCTCTACCCCGATGTGGAGTATATCGCGATTCTTCAAGCCCACGGCCCCTGGCTGTGGACCGAGGACGGCACCCTGGTGTATTCTACTGACCGAATTGACGACAATTTTGCTTTCGCGACACCGGCACAGGACTACCAGAATCTCCGGCTGACCTATGACGGAAGCAGAGAGGGAATGGAGTACGAAACCGGCGACACCCCGTTCCCAATTCAGCGCTGGGAGGATGTGCAGAACGACCCGAAGCTGAAAGCCTACTTCGAGGATCTCTGGCAGGACATCCACGTCCAGCAGTACACCCACAGCGTCGTCTCCACCAACGACCTCAGCTCCGTCCCGGCCTTTCACCTTGGCAGCGCCGCGATCAGCGAGGGCAGGCCCATCACCCCGGAGGAATATGCGTCCGGCGCAAAGGTCTGCGTCATCAGCGAGCAGGTGGTCGAAAATCAGCAGTGGAAGGTCGGCGACAAGCTGAACATGCAGCTGTTTGAAAGCGATTACATCCCAAACGCTCCCTTTGTCCCGAAGCAGCCGATCTATGATGCACAAGAAACCCCGTTTGTCAGCGAGGGCGAATATGAGATCGTGGGCATCTACTCCCTCTACCCCTACACCGGTTACGCCGAGCTTGCCCCGGACACGCTGGACTTTTCGCCCCATACCATCTTTGTTCCAACCAATTCCATCGCCAAGCCGCGGGAACAGAATGATCTTCTGATCCACGGCTCCACCTTCAGCGTGAAAATCAAAAACGGCTCGGTGGAAGCCTTCCTCGACGACATGGAGGTCAACGGCCTCACCACCCCGCAGCCAAACCAGTACACACCGCACTTTACTTTCTACGACCAGGGCTACAGCGCTGTCAAGTCCAGCCTGCTGTCGATGAACAGCACCGCCAAGCTGCTGCTCCTGCTCTCGTCCATCCTCCTTTTGATGGTCTGCATCCTGGCGGCCTACTTCTTCTGGCAGAACCAGCGGCAGACGGTGGGCATCTTCCGCCTGCTGGGCGGGACAAAGAAGCAGGCGGTCTCCGCTGTCCTGCTCCGTGCGATGGTGCTGACCGTCCTGGGCGCGGCGGCCGGCGCGGTGACCGGCTACGGGATGGCGTACATTGTGGGTAACGGCATCATGAAGGAGAACATCGAGGAGATCGAGATGGATATGAGCCAGGACAACGACATTTCCGCCCTGACAGAGCAGCAGTCCAACATCCGGATCAAGGCGGATCTACCGGTAACGCTGCAAGCCTGCGGCGCGGTGCTGCTCTTCCCGGCCTTCCTGCTGGGTTTTGCCGCACCGGACCTAAAGAAGGAACCGCGGGAACTGCTTCTCAAGAATAAGTAAGAGGGGGAATTTGAGTGAAGGCTTTTTCTTATCTCTGGCACATGGCCTGGCGCCGCAAGGCCGCCTGCTTGCTGGTGGTCGTTTCCACCATGGCGGCGACGGTGTTCATGCTCTTTTACCCCAGCCTGATCGACAACACCCGCAAGCGGCTGGAAGAAACCTACAGCAGCATCACCGTGACCGGCAGCATCCTCTCCGAGGACAAAATCGTCCCGGCAGTTTCCGGCAGCATGTGGGAGAAGATGCAGCAGAGCGGCTATTTCAGCTCGCTGTATGGCAGCGCGTCCTTCGTCATCCGCACCTTTCCCAAGGATATCCTGGAAGAAAGCGCCGGGGAAGGAGCATCGGAGCAGCAGAAACTCATCGCATTCCAGAACCTGCTCGCCAGCTTTGAAGAGGAGGATAGCGGCGGCGTTTCCGGCTCGATGAAGGCGTGCAGCTCCTTTTCTGCCGAGGACGAGCTGGTGCGCATCCGGGAGGATATCCGCTGGCTGGAGGGCTATGACGAAAGCTGCCTGGAGGGCGACGAGCGGATCTGCATCATCTCCGATAAATGGGGCTATGCCCCGGGGGACACCATTCCCCTGCTGGCGCGGGTGCCTGTCAGCAAAACCCAGCTGGAGGGCATCTTCCACCTGAAGGTCGCCGGCACCTACCCGGGCAAAATAACCAAGTTCGCCGCCGTCATGCCCCTGAAGACGATGGAGGACCTGACCATCGCTGCCACCGCTGTTCACAAACAGGCGGGCAACCCTTATGCATGGAACTTTGGCCTCAACGCGGTTTACTTCACCGTTCGGGACAACCAGCAGCTCGATCAGATCAAGGCGGCGATCACTGAGTCGGGGCTTCGCAGCAACAAACTGGTGCGCGTCCGCATCGATGACCGCATCCTGAAGGAGACGGTCGGTCCCATCGAGAGCAATCTCGCCCAGCTGGAAGGATCCTATCTGTTTTTCTTTGTGATGATTGCCGCCATCGGCTTCCTGTTGAGCTTCCTGCTGGCGCGGGGACGCAAACCGGAATACGCCGTCATGCGGATGCTGGGTGAAAGCCGGCTGCAGATCACCCTGAAGGCCCTGCTCGAGCAGTTTGTTCTCTGCCTTGGCGGCGTGCTGCTGGGCGCTGCGGCAGTGGGAATCATTGGTCAGGAGGGTTTTCGGCCCGGCGTCTGCGCTGCCATTCTGCTGTGCTATACCGTCGGCGCGGCTGTGGCGGTGCTGCTGACCGTTCGTGTCAATGTAATGGATATTCTGCGGGATAAGGAGTGAGTTTATGGGCATTTTACAGGCACAAAATGTGCACTACATTTACCAGAGCAAATACCAGAAGGTGCATGCTGTGAAGGGCATCAACTTTGATTTTGAGGATGGCAAATTCTACGCCATCGTGGGCAAAAGCGGCTGCGGCAAGACCACCTTTTTGTCGCTGCTGGCCGGCCTTGACCTGCCGACCGAAGGGCAGATTTTCTACGACGGCAAGAGCACGGCGGAGCGCAACCGGGACGACTACCGCCTCAAGGCAATCTCGCTGATCTGCCAGAGCTACAACCTCTTCCCCCTGCTGACGGTGGAGGAAAATGTGACCTACCCGATGCTGCTGCGGGGCGTATCCGCGGACGAGGCGGAGAAAACCGCCCACGAAAAGCTGAAGGATGTGGGCTTAAACAGCTCCTACTACAAGCGCCTGCCCGCCATGCTCTCGGGCGGCGAGCAGCAGCGCGTGGCGATTGCCCGAGCGCTGGTTTCCAGCGCCCGCATCATCCTTGCGGATGAGCCGACCGGCAACCTGGACACCGAGAACAGTGAGATTGTCTTTTCGCTGCTTCAACGGTTGGCGCACGAGGAGGGCTACTGCATCATCGTCGTCACCCACGACCTTGCCATCGCGGATAAGGCAGACGAGGTCCTGCATCTAAAGGACGGCGCGCTAGTTGATTAGGAGGTGCTTTATGAAAAAAATATGGTGCCTTTTGCTGGCGTTTTCTCTTGCGCTCTCGATGACCGCCTGCTCGCAGGATACCTCCCAACAGCAGCCCCCTTCCGCAGCACAGACGCCAGCTGAAGAAACAAAGGACTCCCCCAAGAAGTACTCGTCTGCCCAGACCCAAGCCGAGCTTCTCTGGACGACCGGGATCGACCCGGTGCAGCCACTCGGCGGCACAGTCGAGGGCAGCACCGAAACCTGCGTCCGCGAGCTGACCGACCCCAAATATCAAGGCCGCAGCGGCGGCAGTGAGGGCAACCGCGCTGCCGCAGACTACATCGCGGCGGAGTTTGAGCGGCTGGGGCTGCAGCAGCTGCCGGGGCTTGGCGGCTGGAAGCAGAGCTACCCCACCTCCATCACCGCGGTGCTGCCCGGGGAGGCGTGGCTGGTCGCCCCGGACGGCAGCGAGACGCCGCTCGAGCTGGGCGTGGACTGGGCCTTCCGGGCCTCGCCGGAGCCGGTGGACGCCACCCTTACCCTCTCCACCGACGACGCCCTCTGCGACGAGGGCAAGGGCATCTGGGACGCCAAGGTTGACCTGAAAGGCGCGTCCCGCCGGCTCAGCCTGACAAGCGGCGACGTCGCCAACGGCACCAACTACACCAATGCTACGGGCACCCCCAGCCGTATCCTGGTCACCGAGGAGGTCTATGCGCAGCTCAACCAGCCGGGCTATCAGATTCGTCTGTGGCTGCCCGACGCCGTCGATGAGCTGGGCACGGCGGAGAACGTGGTTGCCTACCTGCCCGGCAGGGACAGCACCAAGGCGGTTTTGCTGGGCGCCAACTTCGACGGCGCGGGCCAGTGTGGAGCGCTGCTGATGGCTGGCGCCTACAACAACGCCTCGGGCGTGGCGACGATGCTGCAGACAGCGGCGTGGCTCGCTGGGGCCGACGAGCTGCCCTGCGATGTCATCTTCGCGGCCTTCAACACCGAGGATAACCGCGAAAACGGCTCCACCGCGCTGGCCAATGAGCTGGAAGGCCGCTACGAGCAGCTGCGGATGCTTAATCTCAAGTGCCTGGGCTGGCAGGGCCACCCGCTGACCGTCTACGGCACCAGCGCGAACGCCAATCTGCGCAACAGCCTGGCCGGAGGGCTGGGGCTGCAGTACGCCGACCGGGATTTGGGCGCAGATGAAAAAGCCTTCTACGGGGAGAGGATGAGCGCGGTGGTGCTCTTTCAGGATGCGTGCCTGAGCGACCCGGAGGCCAACGCTGTGCTCAACTCCACCCGCGACACCGCAGAAAACCTCGACTTTTCCCTGCTCGACACCACCGCCCAACAGCTGGCGGCGTGGGTCATTGAGCGCGGGGACGAACCGCTCAATTCCTATGTGGTGTACTGGTAAACGGATAAGGTTAAAATAAAAAGACATGGTTTGCAGCCCTCTGGCAGAATGAAGTCGCAACACACCATTCTGAAAGGAGACAACAAACCATGTTTGAGAAAATTATACAGCTAAAAGAGACTGTAATCGAGCAAATTTAATGAATTGGTACGCAGCCTTTAATCAGCAGATCCACCGCCGCACTCGGGTGGTGGGGAGTTTCCCGGACGGCAACTCTGCCCTCATGCTGGTCTGTACCTGGCTGTGCCATGTAGTCGGTAATAGTGCAGGAGTATTATATTCGGATGTCATCTAAAAACGGAAGGAACAACACCGGCAAAGGTTTTCACTTTGTCGGTGTTGTTCCTTCTGTTTTTACATATTGTAAATAGTATGAACCATCCTTGCGACATTCAACAGAAAACGACGATTGACAATCTCCAATTTTACTGACATTGGGATAATAAGGACTTGTCCATAATTCAAAGGAAACTAAAATATCAGAATCGTTTTTTTGAAATTTTGATTCCATGTTTTTACAATCTAAATTCTTTCCTATACCACGACCTGTGGAAATACTATATTCATTGTTTTCTTCACAGAAATTCGAAGAACAAGACCAAGAATCTTGATTAAATACTTCTTTTATAATCTGCTTTACTATTTCTTTTTTGAAGTAACAAGTGCCATCTTCTTCGATTCGGTATGTATTCAGATAAGGATAATCTGGGTATTTATCAAAAACAAGAATTGACTCAAGAAATCCTGCTATACCAGCATCGTCGGGGTAAGGGGAAAAATTTGTTGAAGTAGGTGCCTCATCAAGTGTAAAAATTACAATTTGTTTCGTGAGTAATTCTGCCTGCGAAGACAGAATGATTTTTTCGGTATCGGTTAAGGAAAATTTTTTGTGTTGTGGATTGTCGTAATTTGTCTGTACTTCTGCCTGTTCCACATTCAATTGCTCGTCATGATGATTTTTACATTCAGTAACTAAGTAGGGGCATGTTAAACATAAAAAAAGACAGGATGTAATTGTAAAAAGATGCCAGATATGTAACATGAAATCTCCTCCCCTTCAATGTCGTATGGTTCTAATACCAGTATATCCCAAAATCCGGCAGGCGTCAATATAAGGAATTGTACGCTTTGCGGCAATGTCCTTTGTTAAATCAACATCGATGGCGGTGCACACCGCATCCAGAAATACGCTCTATCCCATTTTGAAGAAATAGACTCTTTCAATAGGAAACCGAAGGAGGATGCCAGGAATTAGCAGATGTGCAAAAACAAGGTTATTGGGCGACGCAGGACTAACTGCAGAAATCTGTCTTGCGGAAAAACTGGGATTGTGCTATCCTGTAGATAGCATGAGAAAAAGGAGTGGAAGCAGATGAAGGAATTTGATCAGATGATGCAGAATGAAGGACCGGACCAGATGGTCTACACCGACGGGGAGCGGCAGCGTTTTGCCTATATTGGCAAGTGGCTTGGGCGGTTGTTCTGGTTGATGATCTTGTGCAACATTCCCGCTCTGGCAACCGAGAAATGGGTGCACCAGAATATTCCTCCGCTTTACTGGATGGGGCAGGCGCTGACCTTGGTGTCTTTAATGGGGATTGGCGTTATCCTGCTCATGCTTTCCCGGGAGGAAAAACGGTACCGTACGGCAGGCATCTGTCAGCTGATTGCTGGGGCGGCAAGTTGGGCACTGAACATTCTGGAAGGTGTTGAGATGAATGAAAACTGGACGCTGTTGATCTCTCTGCCAGGCCTTGTGGTTGCCCTGATCGCACTATATCAGCGGCTTATGGCGCATGCGGATTTGCTGTGTGATCTGGACCTAACCCTCTGCTGCAAGTGGAGAAAACTGTGGACCTGGAACCTGGTGACCTGTGTCTGTGAAATCATCCTGGCAATGCTGAGCGTTTTTTCGGCGATCGTGCTGATTGCGTTGGATGGAAACCTGGTGTGGACGCTGTTGTTGTTCATCGCTCTGCTGATTGTGACAATCGTATCAACTGCCTTCACAATTGTGGAGTATGTCTATCTCTACCGTTCCGTCAAGCTGTTCCGAAATCTGAGAGAGACAGGGGCGGCGGTTTAAGAAAAAGTTATTTTTTTACCAAGCTTTGTTCTGTTTGAAACAGAGGCTGATTCATTGTGAAGGAAGAAGAAAAGCAATGAAGTAGTGCCGGCAAATTTTCAGTATGCTGATGGTAATTTTTGCTTGTCTGTGAGCGCCAGCTGTAGAAGCCGGAAGATTGTGCAGGGCTTCCGGGAGATCAGCAGCTGATTAACCACAGGTTGGAGCAGGATAGGAGTTAGGGCTACATGATGCGGGATGAACAAGTCTACCGTATCCCCTCAATGTAGGAAAGCGGCTGGCGCTATCAGCCCCAATCCATTGTAGCTGTTCGGGGAAACGGATGGCGGAGCAGGGCTATCCTGTAAATTTGTCCTTGTCAATGTGCTGAGTGAGGAAACCTGTTATCCTGGAGAAGGAGAAGAGCTTCTGGCAGATTGGTTCCCTTTAGGACTGGATGCTTCCGACGTTGTTCTGATCTATAAATACACTTTCGAAAAACGAAACCCCAGGCTATCTGCGAAACAGGTGACCTGGGGTTTTGAATTCGCTACGCCGCCTGTGCGGCGATGGTCAGCAGAGTGCTGTCCATGTTTTCTGCAAAGATGCCGTAGCCCCGTGTGGGGTCGTTGACAAAAACATGGGTCACTCCATGATACCTATAGAAACTTACCAATAGCATATAGAACATGGCGCGATTTACGAAGAAACTACACAAGGATTTGTAGGTGAAATCCCTATAACAAAAATCAGGCAAAAAGATATTTCGATGCTGCCACAAGACATAAGGAAGGAGTCCATACGATGACCGCACAAATGATCGCAATTGCAAATCAAAAAGGTGGAGTTGGCAAAACAACCACCTGTACAAATTTGGGAATTGGGTTGGCAAGAGAAGGAAAGAAGGTGCTGCTGGTTGACGCAGACCCGCAGGGAAGTTTGACCATCAGCCTTGGCTACCCGCAGCCGGATAAACTGCCGTTTACTCTGTCCGAAGCGATGGGGCATATCCTGATGGATGAGCCGATTCCAAAAGGAGAAGGCATCCTTCATCATCCAGAAGGGGTAGACTTTATCCCCGCCAATATCCAGCTGTCCGGGATGGAGGTTTCGCTGGTGAATGCCATGAGCCGCGAAAGCATCCTGCGGCAGTATCTGGAAACGATGAAGGAACAGTATTCTCATGTTTTGATTGATTGCCAACCGTCTTTGGGTATGCTCACCGTCAACGCTTTGGCTGCTGCCGACCGCATTATCATCCCCGTTCAGGCGGAATACTTACCGGCAAAAGGTTTGGAGCAGCTGCTTTCGACCATTGGAAAGGTGAAGCGTCAGCTCAATCCCAAATTGCAGGTTGACGGAATTTTGCTCACCATGGTGGACAACCGGACCAATTTTGCAAAGGAAATTTCGACACTTCTACGGGATACATACGGAAATCAAATTCGTGTCTTTTGCAGCGAGATTCCTCATTCGGTGCGCGCAAAGGAGATCAGCGCCGAAGGAAAGAGCATCTTTGTCCATGACCCCAACGGCAGGGTAGCAGAAGGCTACCGAAACTTGACGAAGGAGGTGCTGAATCTTGAAAAGCAGCGCGAAAAACATTCGGCTGACCTCAGTCGATGATCTTTTTTCCACGCAGGAAAGCCGCGAGGATGCCCAGAGGGAAAAAGTGGTGGAGATTGCGCTTTCCCAGCTGCACCCCTTTCAAAATCATCCTTTTCAAGTCAGGAATGACCAGGCAATGCAGGAAACTGCTGAGAGCATTCGGGAGTATGGGGTGCTGGTTCCGGCAATCGCACGACCGGACCCGAACGGAGGATATGAATTGATCGCCGGACACAGGCGGCATCGGGCAAGCCAGCTTGCCGGGAAGGAAACGATGCCGGTTATTATCCGGGAACTGGACGATGATGCCGCAACGATTATTATGGTGGACAGTAATTTGCAGCGGGAAACCCTGCTGCCGAGCGAAAGGGCCTTTGCCTATAAGATGAAGCTGGAGGCGATGAAGCGGCAAGCAGGACGTCCTCAAAAAGAAAATGTGTCCCAAGTTGGGACACAAAAACGTTCCGATCAATTATTAGCCGAACAGGTTGGACAAAGCAGAAACCAAATCCAACGATATATCCGCCTGACCGAGCTGATTCCCGAACTGCTGGAACTGGTGGATGAACGCAGGATTGCACTGAATCCAGCGTACGAGCTGTCCTTCCTGAAAAAGGAGGAGCAAACAAATTTATTGGATGCGATGGAAAGCGAACAGACAACGCCGTCGCTTTCGCAGGCGCAGCGGCTCAAAAAATTCAGCCAGGAAGGCCGTCTTTCTCTCGATGTAATGCGGGCAATCCTGAGCGAAGAAAAGAAAAGCGAGGTGGACAGGGTAACGCTCACCGGCGATACCCTGCGCAAATACTTCCCCAAAAGCTACACGCCGCAGCGGATGCAGGACACCATCATCAAGCTGCTCGAACAGTGGCAGCGCAGACAAAAGGAACGGGAAAGATAAATGATGGTTTTACAATCCTAAGATATAAAAGCCATTGTGTTCCCTGGCTTTTTTCAGCCAGGAGGCCAAAACTTCCTGCTCTGGAAGCTGCTCCGTTTGGAGTGATTTGAGGATGCGGTCGGTTTCTTTTACGAGAAAAATCAGCAAAAGCGTATCTAAGGGGCAGGTGACGTTTGCGCAGTCATGTTCCCCCCTGTGTAGTATAAACCACCCGCCGCGAGCACAAAAGGTCGGACTAAAAAGAAACTAAAATGCGAAACAGCTTTGGTACTTTCTCAGAAAGTACAGGTAGAAAAGTTGTATCTTTGTATGCAACTTTGGGGGTGTTTTGGGGTAAGGGTGAAGGGACACTTTCAAGATGAAGAGAAAAATAACACCGAATATGGTTGAAAGCACAAAGAGAAGGCGTCCTCTTTGAAATTACTGCGGGGGAAGTTTCCCCCGCAGTGGTCTGGTGACCACGCTCCCCCTGTATTGTGTAAACTACCCACAGCGAGCACAAAAGGCTGGATTAAGAAAAAGCTGCAACGCGAACTGCTTTGCTACTTTCT
>ERZ1643251.1829-NODE-1829-length-23132-cov-7.666594_pt1 | contig 23132 bp, 24 predicted proteins | sample MGYA00579261_ERZ1643251 | MGnify/ENA primary metagenome ERZ1643251 (study PRJEB29033, sample SAMEA4952267) | chicken gut metagenome | biome: Broiler Chicken; feature: Gastrointestinal Tract; material: Caecum | place: Ireland | collected 2018 | study: Broiler... | reverse complement strand
AATAGTAATTCATGAATATCTTGCCGACTACATCATAAATTATGGTATAAAAGAAAAAAATGGCTCTTGGATCCCCCAAAACGAAGAAGAATTATTAAGTAAAACTCATCCCATCTATTTAGGCGATAACGAAGTATACATATCAGGAATTCTAAAAGAGGAAACATCTTACACCGAAGAGTCTTTAGAAGACGAAACGACATATGCGGCTTACCAAAATTATATCCAAAAAGCAAATATCGTCTATGTAAAAGGATTTACCAACGAAGTAAAACTAAATCAAACAAAAGAAAGTACCTTAAATCAATTTACTTTAGCAAGTGATCACCAACAAAAACTTTCATTTACTGCTTTAGATACCCTCCAAGAAAACGAAAGCCTTTTAACAATAGATGCCCTAATATTAGGAAATAGCAAATTTAAAGAAGCCCACGAGGAATACTTAAATACAAATCCACTAAGTACAGAAGAAGAAAGAAAACTTTGGGCGAATAACTACTTAAAACAATATCAAACAGAATGCAATCTCTTTTTCCAAGATTTTTTGAACTACCAAAATATTCCTATAACTGTAAAAATAATCGGTATTGCAGACGAAAATATTCTAAGTTCCTCTTTAGTAGAAAAATACATGACAACTGGCAAAAGAAAAACAGGAGTTCTTATTCATGAAGAAAATTCTCACACCCTCAAAAAACTACTATCCAATTTAAACTTTCAAGTTACATTTCTAAATGTCGGAGAAAATCCTTATGAAGTATCATCCAACATAATTTCAATTACCAACGAAGTCTCAACATTATATAATACTCTCAAAAAAGGTATTTCATTTCTTGCTCTAGCTTTCACAGCATTTACATTTCTCCTTTTACTAAACATAGTCGATGATACGGTTCGATATTCAAAAAAAGAAATTGGAGTTTTAAGAGCTCTTGGAACGTCAAAAAAAGATATATTTAAAATATTTGCTATCGAAACCAGCACGATAACTCTCCTATCTTACATCCTAAGTTTTATAGGTTGGTTCATTCTAATTACATGTCTAAACAATTGGTATTCATCCATTTATTCTGCAAAAGCTATAGCTTTTTATACTTCAATTTATACCCCAATTTTAACTCTCCTGCTCTCCCTTGGACTTGCTCTATGTATCACCCTACTAACGCTAGAACATGTCAACAAATTAAAACCAATAAAATTAATCAATACCAATAAAAACTAGGAGGAAAAATTATGATTGAATTTAAAAATGTAACAAAAATCTATCATTCCAAAGAAAGTACAGATACAACTGCCCTAGAAGAAATAAGTCTAACATTAGGAAGAAAAGGACTCGTATTCATTACTGGTAAAAGTGGCTGTGGTAAATCTACGTTTCTAAACTTATTAGGAAATTTAGATACCCCGACAACTGGTGAAATTTATGTAGAAGGAAATAACATAACAAATTGGCAAGACCAACAAAGAAGTGCCTATCGTGCCTCATTTGTTGGATTCGTCTTTCAAGAGTTCCACCTATTAGAAGAATACTCCGTCCTAGAAAATATAACGTTAGCTACAGAATTCAATGGAGAAAAAATAAATGAAACATTACAAAACAACTATCTTCAAAAACTAGAATTAGAAAATTTAAAAAATCATAAACCTTCTGAACTATCTGGAGGCCAAAAACAAAAAGTAGCTATTTTAAGAGCCTTACTAAAAAATCCAAAAATGATACTAGCCGATGAACCAACAGGAAATTTAGATTCTAAGGCAAGTTCAGAAATTTTTGAAATTCTAAAAGAAATATCAAAAGAAATACTAGTAGTTGTAGTTTCGCATGACATAGAGTCTGCAACTCTCTATGGCGACAGAATAATCGAAATGGAAAATGGTCACATCATTCGTGATACAAACCCCACCACAGACACCCCATCACCTTCCTTTCATCTAAAAAACATTCATATACCTTTTTCTTTTATTTTAAACTTTGCCAAAACAAACATATTGCAAAAACCAGGAAAATTATTATTAACAATTATTTTACTAGCATTTCCAATAATCTTAATTGGAATACTTGCTAATGCAGTATTAATGAACCCAAAACAGTTAGTATTAAATACCCTAACGGCAAACCAAGAATACACTTTTCATTTACAACCTTATGAATACAAAGTAGAAGACAAAGAAAACTATTTGCTATCTTCAACATTTCAGTGGCATGCAATAACGGAAGATGAAGCAGAAAAAGTCAAAGAACAATTTCCTGACACAATATTTAATAAAACATTTAAATTATATGAAAACAATTGGCCTCTTACCTTTGAATATGGCGATGAACAACTCATAGAAGACTTCATAAACAGCAATGGCGGTATCATATCAGAATTCATCGAAATAGAAACAGACGAAATATTAACAAATTTAATAGGACAATCCCCCAAAACACCCTACGAACTAGTAATTACCCAATACTTAGCAGATTACATATTAAACTATGGAATTTATGACAATGAAAACAATCTGTATAAACCTACATCATACGAAGAACTAATAAACGACTATCATCCAATCAAGCTCGGAATAAATACAGTTTACATCGTAGGTATTACAAGAAACGAAAAATATTTAGCCGCTCAAAAAGCCGGAAAATTTATAAGAGATAGCTATAAAAATGAAACCGCAAATTATTTAAAGAAAACAGTCTATGTAAAAGGGTTTACAGACGTTGTCAAGTTCGATGTCAACAAAGAATTGTTTTATGAACCAAGTCAAAGTTTCTTAAAACCAAACAATACATCTCAATCGAACTATCTAACCTATCAAGCTATATCAGAACCGATTGAAGTTTATACAAAAGATGGCCTCACAACAATAAACAGTTTAAAAAAAGAAGAATTAATCATCTCAATAGAAGAATTAAAAGAAATAGATGAGTTTTTTAAAAAAGAATACCAAAAATGTACAACAGAGGAAGAAATCAATACTCTACTAGAAACTTATCTAAAAGAATATACTACATGGCAAGATATCACATTTAGTTTTTACATCAATCAATTTAATGAAGTCAATGAAGCAAACCAATTACACATAGTAGGTATAACCAAAGAAAGCCATTCCTTTATTAGCATGGACTATTTAGAAGAATACACTCCAAGTTTTAAAAGACTAACTACTCTCACTGCATACGAAAATAACTCCCAAAAAATAAAGGATATTATAAAGAAAACCGCCGTAGTAAATCCTATGAAAGATACTTCAGAAAACGGCATATTCTTCAGTAATATTTATACAAAGACAATAGATTCCATCGCCTTTACCTATAACGGAATTAAAATAATCACAAGCATATTAGCCCTTATATTTATCTTATTTACAATCATCTTATTTTATAGTTTCATTTCCAACACAATTACTTATAGTAAAAAGAAAATAGGAATATTAAGAAGCTTAGGAGCAACCAACAAAGACATTTTAAAAATATATCGCTTAGAATCATTTATAGTAAGTTTACTTTCTTATGTGATAGGAATGATTGCTTTATTAATTATCATATCTATAATAAATAATAACATTCAAGAAAAATATTTCTTTACAATAAATGCATTAATAATGAACCCTTTAACTCCAATCATATTACTTATATTTGCTATTTTATTAAGTACCTTTATGACATTACTAGCTTATCGAAAATTAAAAAAAGTAAATCCGATTAATGCTATACTAGAAAAAGAAAAAAGCGAATAAAAAAACATCTACTCATCACTGAATAGATGTCAAACGGTTAGCAAAAATAACCAACAGCCTAAAAGAATAGATTCACGTCTATTCTTTATTTTTTAATGTTATAAAAAGTACTTTCTCCTGGATATGTAGCAATATCTTCTAGCTCTTCTTCAATGCGCATTAATTCATTATACTTACAAATACGATCTGTTCTAGATAAAGAACCAGTTTTAATTTGTCCAGCATTAAATGCAACAGCAATATGAGCAATAGTTGTATCTTCTGTTTCTCCAGAACGATGAGAAACAACTGCAGTATAACCCGCTTTTCTTGCCATTTCCATCGCGTCAAATGTTTCAGTAAGTGTACCAATTTGATTAACTTTAATCAAAATAGAATTTGCAATTCCCCTAGAAATACCTTCTTCTAAAATACTAGGATTAGTAACGAACAAATCATCACCAACAAGTTGAACTTTTTTACCTAATTTTTCTGTAAGTTTTTTCCAACCATCCCAGTCTCTTTCTCCTAAACCATCTTCAATAGAAACAATCGGATATTTATTAACTAATTCTTCATACCAAGAAATCATTTCATCAGTTGTCTTACTTCCACCATGACTCTTTACTAAATCATACATTTTTGTTTCTTTATTATAAAATTCACTTGCCGCAACATCCATAGCAATACAAATATCCTTACCAGGCTCATAACCAGCTCTTTTAATGGCTTCTACAATACATTTTAAAGGAGCTTCATTATCTTCTAGATTTGGTGCAAATCCACCCTCATCACCAACTGCAGTTACTTGTCCTTGTTCTTTTAAAACATTTTTCAAATGATGGAATACTTCACTACCCATACGAATAGCTTCACGGATAGAACTTGCTCCAACTGGCATAATCATAAATTCTTGGAAATCCACAGAACTATCTGCATGACTTCCACCATTTAATACATTCATCATTGGCACAGGCATAACTTTTGTATTAAATCCACCTAAATAACGATATAAAGGCATTCCATAATAATCTGCTGCTGCATGAGCAACTGCTAAACTAACACCTAAAATAGCATTAGCCCCATATTTACTTTTATCCTTAGTACCATCAGCTTCACATAAAGCATGATCAATACTCACCTGGTCAGTAACATCCATACCAATAACTACATCTTTTAAAACATTATTAACATTATCTACAGCTTTTAAAACACCTTTTCCTAAATAACGACTTTCATCATTATCTCTAAGTTCTAAAGCTTCTCTTTCTCCAGTAGATGCTCCGCTTGGAACAATTGCCTTACCATAAGCTCCACTTTCTGTAGCAACTTCTACTTCAACAGTAGGGTTACCTCTAGAATCAAGCACTTCACGTGCATGAACATCTATAATTCTTGACATAATAAAACCTTCTTTCTGTACCTCTTTATTTTACCACATATTATGAAACTCGTGATATATTTTCATTTTTATTCTAAAAAATTTTGTACATCAACATACACCATAGTAATATACTTGCTAGCCAAAAAGAATTAAAATAATAAAACTTTTATAAATATACTTCAAGAGAATATTTTTTCTTCCTTTATTTCGCATTTTCCACATCTAGAACAACCATTGCAAATCGGCTTAGATCCACATTCATGACATTTACTCCAGAAAAACGGGTGATACACTTCTTCTTTCTTTATAGGATTTAAAAACTCATCATACAACTTCCATTCGATTCGTTTTCCTTCAAAATTCATATTAGATTTATAAGCCATTCGTGCTTGCAATTCCTTGTCTTTTAACGTATACATTTTACCATCTTTTATAAACTTCGTACCAGTTTCAATAAAGCAAAACTTGACATTGTACTTAACACATTCTTTATGTAAACTTTGCACCCAAGAAAAATCACAAGGACGAGAACCATCGTAATTTTCTCCACCTACAATCACTTGCTCTAGCTCTCCTGTTTTTAAATAAGGTTCAATAGAAATTGGCCCAATAAAAGGTGCACACATAATTCCTTTATGTTTAGCAGGTATACTGAGTAAAACAGGAATTCTCTCATCTGCCCTTTTTTGATTTTCACAAGTAACATTCAAAAAAATATTTTCCCAACCATCGCCCCAATCTTTGGGTAAACATTCTAAAATACGCTCTGCTCTTTTAGTAAGCAAAAAGAAAACAACATCTTTTCTCTCTCTCATAATATCCCATGCTTCTTCCCTCCAAGCATCGGCTTCTTCAAGAAAAAAGTCAGAAGACATACACACACGGATCATCTCACCGCTTTTTACCTTATAAGACCCATCACGATTTCTTTGCAATGGATAACGCATATTTTTCGTTTTATAAATAACACTTCCTAATTTATTACCATGAACTTTATCTAAAAAATACATGTAACAATGCTCGCAACCTTCACTGATTTTAGTACAGCCATGCCATGGACTCCAAATATCATGCATGAGGATTCACCTGAAATATTATCCGGTAAGACTCTTCCTTTTTTTCATACATAGCCACAACCTCTTTATGATGCGTCACAAAAATTCTTGGCTCTGTCGTTTCCAAAAAAAGAGGATTTCCATTCATAACTCTTTGATAATCTTGTTCATTCACTTCAATCTTTGGTAACAAAAACAATTCATCAACTGTTTTCAAAGGCGTATCTTTCGTAATACTTTCCAAAGTCATACAGTCCTCTAATGACACATTCCCTTGTTTTGTTCTTACTAAACCACTCATTGTCGCCACCGTATCCAAACGTTCTGCAATATCTAGAATTAAACTTCGAACATAAGTTCCTTTAGAAACGACACATCGAAACCGTGCAATTCCATCTTGATATTCTAATAATTCTAATTCTTCAATAAAAACTTGTCTCTTAGGAAGCTCCACTTCCTTTCCTTCTCTAGCATATTCATACAATTTCTTACCATTTACTTTCACAGCAGAATACTTTGGAACTGTCTGAATATATTCTTTAGGAAACGTATCTATGACACGCTTTAACTCGTCATAAGAAAGATTTACTTCCTTAGTTTCTAACACATTTCCTGTAACATCTCCAGTATCTGTGTTTACTCCAAACTTCATATCAGCGATATACTCTTTATAAGAACTAGTAAGAAGATTTACAAGTTTCGTATAACTGCCAAGACAAACAATCAAAACTCCCGTAGCCATAGGGTCAAGTGTTCCAGTATGTCCTACCTTCTTCGTTCCATAAATACGACTTATTTGATTTACAACATCTCGACTTGTCAAACCTTCTGGTTTATTTACAAACAATACACCATTCATTTTCTCACCAACTTTTCTTATCAAGTAGCTTTAGTATATAATACAATTGTACGCATGTCAAGAAAAAGAAAAAAGGAAAAATTACTTTCCAACATTCTCCTCTTTCTCATGAATATTTTCTAAAATATGTTCGATTTTATTTCCATAAGCAATCGATTCATCATAACAAAACTTTAATTTTGGTGTTTGTCTTAAATCCATTTTTTCAGCCACAAACTTCCGAAAGAAATCACTAGCTTCATTCATTTCCTTCTCAAGTTCTTGAGGAGTCTTATCTAAAATACTTGTAAAATACACTTTAGCATAAGACAAGTCACTCGAAGTATCTGCCGCGGTAATCGTAATCGTTTTCATAAATTCATCATTTGTCTCTGTCATTAAAATTTCTGAAATCGTTTTTACTAACTCTGAATTAATTCTTTGAATTTTAATACTACTCATTTTTTAATCTCCACCATTTCATAACATTCGATGACGTCGCCTTCTTTAATGTCACTATAATTTTCTAAAGTAACACCACATTCAAAGCCTTTTTTCACTTCTTTGACACTATCCTTCTCTCTTTGAATGCTTCCAATAGCCCCATCATAAATAATCACACCATCACGAATAACACGAGCACTTGCTGGATACTTAATCACTCCATCTGTTACATAACAACCAGCAATTTTTCCAACTTTTGAAAAAGTAAAGATTTTACGAATTTCACAAGAACCCAATACTTTTTCTTCAAATTCTGGATCTAAAAGTCCTTTCATAGCAAGTTCCATTTCTTCCACAACTTTATAAATAATAGTATACAAACGAATATCTACATTATATTCTTTTGCAACTTCTTTTGTAATAGAACTTGGCATTACATTAAATCCAATAATAATCGCATCAGATGCATTAGCTAAAACAACATCACTTTCTGTAATTGTACCAATTCCACTACGAATAACATTTACTCGTACTCCTTCTACATCAATTTTAGAAAGAGCATTTTTAACAGCTTCTTCACTACCACGAACATCTGCTTTTAAAACAACATTGATTTCTTTTTGACCAGATTTAATCTTAGCAAACAAATCATCCAAAGAAACAACTTCTTTTTTGAATTTATTTTCTTTCGCAGCTGCCGCTCTTTTTTGAGCAACACTCTTCGCTTCTGCTTCTGTTTCAAAAGCCATAAATTTATCACCAGCACTAGGATTATCACTTAAACCAGTAATCTCTACCGGTGTAGAAGGACCTGCTTCTACAATCGACTCTCCTAAATCATTCTTCATAGTACGTACCCGTCCAAAAGCCGTTCCAACAACAACAGGGTCTCCCAAACGAAGTGTTCCATTTTGAATAAGTAAAGAAGCAACTCCACCAACATTTTTATCTACTTTTGACTCAATTACAGTTCCCATCGCATAACGATTTGGATTTGCTTTATAACCATTTACTTCACTAATTGTTAAAATAGTCTCTAAAAGTAAATCAATACCTTCTCCTGTCATAGCCGAAATATTTACAAATGGTGTATCTCCACCCCAAGCTTCTGGTGTAATACCATGCTCACTCATTTGTTGCATAACACGTTCAATATTAATATTTGGCTTATCAATTTTATTTACAGCAACAACAATTGGTACCCCTGCACTCTTCGCATGGTCAATTGCTTCCTCTGTCTGAGGCATAACCCCATCATCAGCCGCAACAATAATAATAACAATATCTGTAACACTGGCTCCACGTGCTCTCATTTCTGTAAAAGCTGCATGTCCTGGAGTATCAATAAACGTTAATTTTTGACCGTTATGAAGAATCTGATAGGCTCCAATATGTTGAGTAATTCCCCCAAATTCTGTATCAACAACCTTACTATGACGAATATAATCTAAAAGAGTAGTCTTACCATGGTCAACATGACCCATAATCGTTACAACAGCAGGTCTTAATACTAAATCACTTTCTTGATCCGTAACTTCATACTCTTCAAAATTACTAATATCTTGTGTTTCTTCCTTCTTTAAAGATTTTCCATAATCAAGAGTTATAATCTCAGCAGTTTGAAAATCAATTGGTTGATTTAAAGATACCATAAGACCAAGTCCCATTAACTTCTTAATAATATCTGTTCCACTAATTTTTAAAGCATCTGCCAAATCAGCAACAGTCATATCATTTTTATACAAGACAATATCTTCATTCACTTGATTATTCATAAGTTTTTCTTTATGCTTATACATTTCTTTTCTTTTATGAAAATACTCTGATTTTGAAGATTCTATCTCACTTCTCTTTTTTAATTTTTGTTTCTTTGTCTCAGGGTTCATAGTATGTACATTCGTACTAGCCACTAAATCTTCTACCAAAGAATCCATACTATCTTCTTCTTCATAAGTAGATTCACTATCAGAACTAATTAAGTTTGTTGCATAATCAAGACTGATAACATCATCATCTTCTAGAATATCATCGCCAGTTTTTACTTCAATCCCTAATTGTTCACACTTCTTTAGTATTTCAGCAACACTAAGAGAAACACTTTCTGCATATTCCTTCACAGTCATAATACACACATCCTTTCTTTTTTTATTTTTATGATTCTTTTAACATACTTTCTAACTCTTCATAAATCACTTCTGGAACTTCTACCTCTAGTGCTCTATCTAAAGCCTTATTTTTACGAGCTTTTTGAATAACTAGAGAAGAAAGTTTTAAATAAGCACCTTTCCCATTTTTCTTCCCAGTAGTATCCACTTCAACAGTTCCTTCTGGAGTTCGCACCACTCGAACAAGTTCCTTCTTTTCACACTTTTCACGCGTCACTACACAAGTACGCATCGGTATCTTTCTCGTTTTCATACATACCTCCTTGCTTTCATTAAAAGACGTGTTTAATTACTAATCTTTATTTCCTTGCTCATTAATCTTAGATAAAGTAGTTACTTCAATCTTATATTTTGTAAGTCTACTAGCAAGTTTAATATTCGTTCCTTTCTTACCAATTGCCAAAGATAAATTATCATCTGTTACAATAGCTAATGCTTCTTTTTTCACTGGGTCAATAATATTTACTGTAACATTCTTAGCAGGAGATAAAGCACTAGCAATAAATTCTTCAGTATTTTCAGAATATCTTACAATGTCTACTTTCTCACCATTTAATTCTTTCAAAATATTGGCAATTCTAGAACCATGTTCTCCAATACAAGCTCCTACAGGATCTACTCTGTCATCATTTGAATAAACAGCTACTTTACTACGAATTCCAGCCTCACGAACAACTGCATAAAGTTCAATAGTTCCATCGACAAGTTCTGGAATTTCTGTTTCAAACAATCTTCTAACAAAACCATAATGTTTCCGAGAGCATAAAATAAGTGGTCCTTTTGTTGTTTCTTCAACTTTTGTAATATAAACCTTAATGCTCGTTCCCATTTTTACAACTTCACCAGGAATCATTTCACTCTTTGGTAAAATACCACGTGATTTTCCAAGATCTACATAATAATTTCTCTGGTCTTCCATTGCAAGCATACCAACCATCATTTCCCCAGTTTTATCTTGGAATTCTTCCATAATAACTTCTCGTTCTGCTTCTCGAATCTTTTGTGTTAATACTTGTTTTGCTGTACCAGCAGCAACTCTACCAAAATCCTTTGGAGTCACTTCTTTTTCAATCGTTTCTCCTACTTCAATGGTTGGATCAATTTCTCTTGCATCTTCTAAAAGTATCTGAGCATCTGCATTAATTTCTGGTGGAATATGTACTACATTTCCTTCTTCGTCTACAGTATCTGTTCCATCATCATAATCATCTACGACAACATAATAAGAATAAACCTTAATATCTCCAGTCTCACGATTCATCTTTACTTTTACATTTGTTTTAGAGCCAAAATTCTTTTTATATGCTGTTGCAAGAGCACTTTCCATCGCATCAAAAACAACATCTTTACTAATATTTTTTTCTTCTGTGATATGCTCTAATGCTCTAATAAATTCTTTTGTATTCATAACTACTCGCCTCTTTCCTTACTTAATACATCTAAAATGTAAGATTCTTCATATGGATCTAACTCATCAATAATTGGATTAATAACATGAGTTGCTTCCACTATGGTATCCATATCAATTCCATTAATCTTATCTAAAACAATTCGCAAAAAATAATAAGAACCTTCTTTAACAAACTTAATAGAATCTACTTCAATCTCCATTTCTTGGAGTGGCCCAGAAATAGCCTTTCTAATCATCTCTATCTTGTCCATAATCACCCAACCTTTCAATAATAAAAGTGGGAATTTCTGCCCACTTAAATCTGATAAACCAATTATAACAGTTTTTAATGGTTTTGTAAATCATTTTCAAAATCACATTAAAAATCTCACATTAAAAATCATATTGAAAATCACTTTCAAAATTTCAAAAGAAAATCTTCTATAATAAAATACATAATAAAAACAAGCATAAGCTTGCCTCTATCCATTTAATACAACAATTAAAATAATAACTGCTAGAATTAAAATAACTCCAAGTATCAAAATAATTCCGATTAATTTATTATCACTCTTACTCTTCTCATAATAAACAGGTTTCTCACCATACTTCTCGGTCAATAACTCTGGCTTCATCATATTCTCTCTTTTATCCTGTTTATATATTTCCATTTGTTCCTTTGAGAGCATCGCCCCACAAAAAGGACAAATTCCTCGATCTGTACCGATTGCTTTTCCACACTTTTTACAATGCATATGCTACTCTCCCTCATAATCTTCAATAAAATGATTTCCTTTATGTCCTTCATCAAAAGGCTCATCCCAAAATAAATTTGGATAATTCTGTTGTCTCAATGCTTCATAAACTACAATAGCAACAGAATTAGATAAATTAAGAGCCCTTACTTTATCCGTCATTGGAATTCTTGCACAAGTATCCAAATGCGGTTTCAAAATCCACCTTGGAATACCAGTACTCTCCTTACCAAAAACCAAATAAATATTTTCTGTTGTATCAGAATAATCAAAACTACTATGAGGACGATGACCATATCTTGTATAAAAATACATTTTTCCATGATTTTTACTCACAAAATCTTCCCAATTTTCATACACCGTATAATGACAATGTTCAATATAATTGACACCACTTCTTCGAATATATTTTTCATCTAGAGAAAAACCAAGTGGTTTTATGAGATGCAAATGGGTATTCGTCGCAACACAAGTCCTCATAATGTTTCCAGTATTCCCTGGAATTTCAGGTTCAAACAAAACAACATGTAACATAATAATCCCCCTATGGTTTTATTTCATAAATATCTAAAACTTTAACCAAATCTCCATCAGTAAGCATCGCTTCATCTTCGCGTTCTATAACCTCTGTAAGTTCGCCATTACGATAGAACAAGATAACAGGCGTTTTCGTAATACCACTCGTTAATTGTAATTCCTTTGAGAACTCGCTAGTAACATCAGAGATTTCGCCACAATTATGCGCCACACCAGATAACACATAGAAATCATCTTCTAAATGATAATCTTTAATCACTTTAGAAAGGCTCTTTTCTAATTCAAACTCTTCTTCGGTCCCAAGATTAGGAATATAAATAAAAGCTTGGTCTCTATTTATAGCACTTGCAATCTGACCACATTGAGTCGTAGCAACATTTTCCTTTTTTATTAAATAACTCTCTTGATAGCCATTTCTTTCAAAACTACTTTCTTGATAATCATAGAAGATTTTAGCAGTTGCCGCGATAACCAAAATCACCATTAAGATAATTGCCACGATTTGTAATGTTGTAATTACTTTTGGATCTGGCGTAGTTGCTTTAGTAGGAACTGGTGTAACCTTTTTTTCCGTCTCAATCTTAGGTTCCTTTACTTTTTCTACTTCTTTTGTAACTTCTACTTTCTTTTTAGGAGTAGCTGTCTTTTTAGTACCGGTACTCTTCCTTGCCGAAGTTGTAGTAGACTTCTTTTTTGTTCCTGTACTTGTCGTCTTTTTTGTTGTAGTTTTTTTCGCATTACTAGTAGTCTTTTTTGTCGTATTCTTTTTCGCTGTTGCTTTTCTTGGGGTTGTCCTTTTCTTTTCTTCTTCCATGAAATTCACCTATATCTTTCTTAAGGACATTATAACAAATGTTAAAAAAAAGTTCAATCTTTAGAACAAGACAAGTCCTGAATTTAAGCACAAAAAAACTCGACTACATCGAGATTTTAAATAAAATGGTGGCTCCAACGGGAATTGAACCAGTGACACAAGGATTTTCAGTCTTCTTTACTAAACGACTATCAATTGAAATGCGTCTAGATTTGTCTAAAATTGCCTTTATTTCTGCATATTTTCACCCATAACGTCATATTTAAATCTAATTGGATTCATTTATATTTTAACAAATACAAATAGTTTTGTCCATGAATTGTCCATAAATTACTATGAGGATTTTTCTCTTGATTTTTGTCCATAAAAATAGTTGAGATAATCTCAAACTATTTTTTTATGACAATAACTTCTTTGCCAAATTGTTGTTGTACTTTCTTTAGAATTTCGCCATTATTCAAAGCATCATATTTATACTTTTCAATTCGAGCTAAAGCAGGATTAGCAGAAATAATAATTTCTTTACATGTTTCTATTATTTCCGAAATATTATAAAAGTCTATTTTAGTACGAGAAACCTCTTCTAAAGTTATTTTTAATTCCTCTAATTTTGATATTTGAGGATTTCCGATTATAATACTTAATATTTGATCGATAGGAATTGTATAGCAATCTTTACCATTTTTATATAACCTCTCTTTATTAAAACGATAAAAAATATTTATAGCATTTTTATTTATATTTTTTTGACTAGCATGAACATATATGCGAGTAGTATTAATATTGGAATGACCAGCTAATGATTTTTTTTCTTCTTCACTTAAGTCGGAATTATAATTAACTTGATTAGAAAGATAGTAATGTCTCAACCCATGGAAAGTTAAACTAATATTTATTTCCTCTTGTTTTACAAATCGACTAAATAATCGACTAATTCGTGATGGACGATATAGATCTCCATTCTTATTTAAAAATAAATTGGGAATTTCTTTATATTTAGGATTTTTTAGCTGCAGATACTCAATAAAATTTCTTCGATAAATTAAATATTTATTATAAGTATCTAAAAATTCAGGTGGAAATGGCACACATCTAATTGAAGATTTAGATTTAGGAGTATCTTCGATATAATTTCCATTTAAGTCTTGTATAACTACTTGATTTACATGTATAAGGCATTCAACAACATCTATATCCTCAATATGCAGCCCACAGACTTCTTCTTCTCTGATTCCTGTATAAAAACCTAATAAAAATTGACATCTTTCTCTAATCGGAGCAGATAATAATTTTTCTAAAATACTATCCATTTCCGTAAACTCTGGTATTGATTTCTCAAGCGAAATCACTTCTGGCGGTTCTATATCTTTCATAGGATTTTCTTTTATATAATGCCAAGATCTCATTTTTATGAACAAAGAATTTAGCATGGTATATTCATGTTTTAACGTATTTGAAGATATCGCTTGTCCTTCTTTTGCACCATTAGCCTGAGATTGACGTCTGCTTTCCTTATCAAGCAAATCAATTAAATATAGTTCATCCATAGTGGAAACTTTTCTATTACCTATAGCACTTTTCAAAATTCTAATATATTTAATATATGAACGAACAGTCTGAGGTTTCAATCGTTTTGTTTTTTTCATCAAATATTCAACATATAAATCGCAAAAATCGCAAAAGCCAATATCTTTTTGTTTTCTCTCATAATCGTCATATTCTGTTACTGACCTTTTTTGTTCTTTAATTTCTTTCTCTATTTTTTGAAAATGTATTTCAGCATCTTCATAATTATTGAAAACTTGATCAAATCCTTCAGGAAATTTTTTACTTTTTTGATATCTTAATCTAATTTTACCATTATTTAATATGGTCATATGTGGTTGTAATTTCTTTTTCATTATCTTCCTCTCCTTTAATTTATTGATTATAGTTTTTAAATATTGCTTGTAGTCTTTTATTTTCTAACCATTTTTCAACTTCTGATTTTATAAAAAAACGTTCTTTTCCTTCTTTGACAACAGGAAAATTTTCATTTTTTATATATTTATCTAACTTATACTTAGAAAACATATTAGGATATTTTTGAATCAGTTCTTTAGCAGTATAGTAAACATCTTCACTTTTACTTCCAGAACTATTAACTTGCTCATGTTTTAAAATTAATTGAACAAATTCACCAACAGTCATATTCTGCAATAAATCAAACAATTCATTTTCCAATATTTATCACCCTTTCTATTAATTACAACCAAATTTTACTATTTATTAAAATAAATTACATTGTTACAATTTTTTTATTTGTACGGTTGACTTCAATTGCTAAAATCCTTCAAAAAAATTCTACGACATTTTAATTGTGAAACATTTATAACATTCTTATAATGATTACTACTTGCAATAACCCTTTTCACCTTTTTAATAGCCTCTTTCTGACTAAAAGCACTAACATACATTGATTCACTTCTGTCTGGCATAAAAATTGTAACAATATAGTTTTTCCTTTTTTCAATCTTCACAGTTATTTTCTTCCTTCTTTTTAGAAGTTAATCCTAGAGAAATCATCAAAGCTTTATCAACCATTTTCATCTGTTCTTCATTAAGATAATCTATAAAACCTTTTATACGTACTTTATCGATGGTTCTAATTTGTTCTAATAATAAAATTGATCCAGGTCTTATATTTTCTAACTGCTTAATTTCAATATGTGTGGGCTGAGTCTTTCCTTTATAATTTTTAGTAGATATAGGAGCAATTAATGTAGTCGTACTAAACTTATTCCCTATATTATTTTGTAATATTACTACAGGACGGCATCCCTTTTCTTCGCTAACGACAGTTGGATCTAAATCAGCGTAATAAATAGCACCTCTAACTATCTTTTTCATTGTATTTCTCCTGATTTCTTAATTCTTTTATTTTTACTCTAACGTCTTTATGAACATATGGTAAATCCAAAATATTTGATTCATTCATTATTGTATTAACTTGATTATTAACATCCAATTTATTTTCAGCATCAAGTGTAAATGTATATTTTTTTAAAATTTTAATTTTATATTTTTTCATTTTTCATCCTTTCTTTCTATGTAAAAATATTGGTTGTTTAATAAAGTTTGCAAAAAATAAATATATTATATTTCATCAACCCCAACCAATATTTACTACTGCTTTTTAATCACGTACTAATATTTATCTTATATCTCTTAGTACAGGGAATCACCAAACACTTGATGGCTAATCAAGTTCATAGGAATTTCACCTCTCTGTGGTTCTCACAGAATCGTCCCGATTGTTTGTGACTGTCGCTAGACGAAAGTATCATTATACTTATTACTAGTCTTCGCATTATAGTTGCCAACTATATTTATGATCAAGTATTATTCGACAAGCGTACTTATCAAAGTGCTAGTAGTAATAAGAACGTATTTGATGACTGTATATAAAAATTTCAATGAACAATGTTCCAAAAAATAGAACAAGTGAGAAAGATTTTTTTATCCCTCTCACTTATTTGGCAACTAAAAGGCATTTTTGCAACCTAAAATTTAAAAAATTTTAAATTTTTTTTCAGTTCTTCAAGTCCTCGGTGAATACTCTTACTAATTGCTTGATGCGTGGTTCCCTCTTTTTTTGCGATTTCATCTAAACTAAGATTTTCAAAATAATACATTTTAATTCTTTGCTTTTGAATATCAGAAAGCTGATCAATTGCCTTTTTTAACTCTTCATACATTATCTGTTTTTCAACTTTTTCTTCAATAGTAACGCTCTTTTCAAATAAACGCTTACTAAGTAATTCATCTGTTAATTCTAAATGCTCGATATGTCTTCTATACTTATGAATTTGAGAAATATCCTCTAATTCAAAAGAATCAAATGCTTTATATACACTTTCTGCAACTTCAATTTTATGTACAGTACATTTATAATCTTTAAATTCAACCATATAACAATGTTTTTCTTCGTTATAAGAAATACTATAAGGATTATCCTTAATTTTTCTAGTCACTTTTTATCCTCCAATCATTTTTTAGAAAAAAAGTGACTAAAGGTGGACTACGACACCTTAAAACACAAAAAAAAGGCGGATACTATCCCTTTTACAAAGGAATAATATCCGCCTAACTGCTTTATGTCTTGCCGTTTCGCCCGCATAAAAAGCAACCCCTTTTTGAAATTGCCTTTTAAAGCAGATTAACTACGACTACAATCTTTAAGTTTGTAACTAAAGACAGCATCACAACAAATAAACATAATTTGATCTTTTATTACAAGGCCTTACGGCAATGTTCAATATTCGACTACATTTTACGACATTTTCTATTCTTTTTTTGTCGCTTTTTGTCGATTAGAGTTGAATTTCAACTTTTTTACACGCCTCTCCTTATAAAAAATATAGCAATTCACATGCTATATATTTAATAGTTATTTTCCAATAATTGATATATTTTCTCTTTACTCCCACCATACGAGGAAACAACGTTCAAAAATAAATTCCACACTTTTTTTGTTTTAATAACATTCTTAGCAGCTAAAAAACCTTCTTCCAAAGACCTAACTTTTTTTGCTAAAAGCAGGAAAATAGCTGCATTAATACATATTGTATTTATTTGACTTTCTGATCCCTCACCATGCAAAATTTTTAAAGCACGCACAACATTTTTAACTTCACTATTTTCTTCTTTGATACTTGAGATATCAAAATCAAAGGGTAGTTCTAATGCATACTGTATTTCTGAGGAAATTCCCTTCTCTACATTTCCATTTTTAATACGAATCAAATTCACATGACCTATTGGTAATAATTCATCCATATAATGAATACCATCATAGGTATTAGAATAAATCAAAGAATTTTTTATGCCAAATTTATTTAAAACTTCTGCAGATAATTTTACATTTGGATGTGATAACCCATAAGCTAAAGAATCAATTTCAATAGGAAAACTTAATCCAGCTAGAGCAAAACTCATAGCATGTGGTGCATAAAAGACACCACCGTATACTTCAGCAAATTGTGGAGTCGTCTCTTCTATTGAAAAGAAAGACATATTATACTTTTTAAGAATTTCTACCTTTTTTTCAAAAGGTATATCTATATCGATACCACATATATCTAAAAAATCAGAAGATCCAGTTTTTGAAGATGTCGAATGAGAACACGCTTTAGCAATATGTGCACCACAAGCTGCGGCAACAAAACAAGCAGTTGAAGTTATATTAATAGTTTTAATTCCTTTTTTTCCACTTGAAGCAACGCCAACTAGTATCTCCTCATCTAAATCTATTCTAGGCTTTTGTTTTTCTAAAATACCATCCATACCTAATGATGCATTTAATAGTCCACTAACCTCGTTAATCGTAGGACCTTTTATCATAATACCATTTAATAGCATTGTTAATAAGCTGATTCTTTTTTCTAAGTTTTTTTCTCTTAAAATGATATTCATTGCTTCTTCTGTTTCATATTCATCCAAAGATTGCCCAACATTGAGCTTATATAAAGATTCATATGGTTCATTATATTTTTCAGATTTTAATATTTCCATTTTTTCCTCCTTTTTTCAACACTAAAGCCACTTCATCCAAAGATAATACAGATGTCATACATTTTGATAATAAACTATCTGGAACAATTGAAAGATCCTGCACATGAATTACTTGTATATGCGAGTCTAAAGCTGATTGTATGCCAACTTTACTATCTTCAATAGCGACTATTTCATCTTTAGCAAAGCCGGATTGTGCTAATGCATATTCATATAAATCTGGATAAGGTTTTAATTTTTGAACGTTCTCTCTAGTAACTATAAGATCAAAATCATTTATATTAACGTTATTTTCTAAGATAATCGTTTGAACTAAATTTAACGAACTAGAAGATACTATACCAGTAAAAAAATTATTTTCCTTAAGGTATTTAATTAAAAATTCATACCCTTGTTTTATAGGAATATTATGATTAGCTAAATACTCTTTACGATACTCCAGTAGTCCATCCCAATAACAAGATTCGTCAAATTCATCTTGATACTTTTCTTTTAAAATTCGAGAAATTTCCATTCGAGATTTTCCTAGCAATTCAGAAATATAATACTCTTGAGATATATTTATTTTTTGATATTGATTATAATCAAGCATTAGCTGACAATATATATTTTCAGAATCTACTATAACCCCATCAAAATCAAAAAAAACTGCTTTAATATAGTTCAAAGAATTCATTTGCCGTGCATCCTTTATTAAATTTTACAGGAAAATCCTTGTCTAATTTTTCCCAATCTTCATAAGATAATTCAAAATTATTAGTTTCTAAAATTTCTTGAATATGATCTATATTATTACTTTTAAAAATCACGTATACATTAGGCTGTTGTGTAAGCCATTTAACTGCTATTTGATAATTAGTTTTATTATACTTATCAGCAATCTCATCTAACAATGGATAAGTTCCTCTACTATAAAGTGGATCTTTAACTCCAGGATAAGATAAGATTATTGGACGCCAACAGATAAATTTGATATTATTTTCTAAACAATACTCTACGACTTTTTTATGCTGCGACTCTCTGCATACTAAATTATATTGATTCTGAACCGCAAAAACCTTTTTTTTGAGGAACTTATTATATTGCTTTATTGTGTCTATAGTTACATTAGATAGTCCAACATTTTTTATGACACCTTTATCTAAAAGAAAATTCAAAGCTTTACAAACATCCTCAATCAAAACATTTGGATTTTGTTTATGAATATAATATAAATCAATATATTGAATCTGCATTCTTTTTAAAGACTTATAACATGATTCAATCAATTTATCATATTCCAAGTTCCATTCTCTAACTTTTGTAGAAATAAAAATATTCTCTCGTTTTATTTTTTTAATAGCCCTTCCTACAATTTCCTCACTTTTACCACCTGAATAGCTTTCAGAAGTATCAATATGATTAACTCCATTCTTGATTGCATAAAGAATAGCATTAATATCCTTATCATCATCATTATCAGGATTCGGAACAACATCCCCTCCTAATTTCCATGTACCCAAACCAATTTTTGACAAACTACTTACACTCATAATTCCTCCATGATTAAAATTTTACTTATAATACCATAAAACCACAATTTTTAGCAAATATATTTAGAATTTTTTTAACAATAAATATATTAAACATTTGCAATCCATTTAAATTATGTTAAAATACCTTATAACTTGTTAAAAATACAAGAATGATAAAGGAATGGAATAAACTATGAAAAAAGAAGAAAACATCATATTAAACATTTTAAAATATAATACAGATGAAAACTTAAAAGAAATCCTAAAAGATAAAAATATTAACTGGATTAAAATTTTAGGATACTTAACATATCATAGAGTTGCTGGATTAGCCTATGAAAAAATCAATAATATAAATATCCGATTATTTGATTATCCAGTTTTCTTAACCACGTATTTAATAAATCAAGCTCAAAAAATTAGATCATCTGAGCAACATAAATGGATTAGTTTAATCTCCAAAGAATTAATAAAAAATAAAATTAATCATGTATTTTTAAAAGGTTCAGTTTTAAGCAACACGCTTTATAATTGTGGTTCAAGAGCAAGTAATGATATTGATTTATTAATAAATAAACGGGATATTAACTCTACAACTGAAATTTTAAATAGTCTTGGTTTTAAACAAGGAAAATTTGATTATAAAAATAATAAAGTAATAGAATTTTCATCATTAGAAAAAGAAGAAATTTTAAACAAGCGAGGAGAAACCGCACCTTTTATAAAAACTTGTGATATTCCTACAATGAAAACAATCGATATTGATGTAAACTTTTCAATAGATTGGAATCCTGACTGCAATGAAGAATTAATAGAAACACTATTAAATAACAAAATAATTATTCAAAACGAAACAACTAAAGACAGTATTTACTCATTATGCCACGAACACAATTTCATAGAATTATGCATTCATTTATATAAAGATTCTGCATTAATTGACATATTGAAAAAGAGAAAAGTATTAGACTTATATAAGTTTATAGATGTATATTATTTCATTATGAAATATTTTGAAGAAATAAATCTTGAAAAATTGCACAACACTATTTCAACATACAAATTAGACAATTATATATATTTTACTTTAGTACACATTATTTCTATCTTTCCTGATACAAAAACCCCAAAAATTGAAAAATTACTGAACTTATTACATCCAGAAAAAGACATTATAAATATGATTTTTGATCAATACAATCCAAAAAATAAGCTATTTACACACAAAAATATCTTAGAAAGAATATTTACTTATGATATAATTAATATATATGGTGATGAAAATGAATGAATTGTTGAAAAATATCGAAAAATTTATTATTGATAATGAATGTTTAACAACAGCAATGTTAAAAACTTCATCCTTAAAAACAATAATAAGATGTTATTCCTCTTTATGTTGTAATAAAATATCAGAATTTACAATTGCTTTTAATAAATTATTTAAAGAAAAAAGTGAGTGCAAAAACGACTTACTATGTTCCATTATAGAAGACATCACATTATTTGAAAAGGCTGAAAACATATTACACAACGACTCTCTGTATATTCAAACTAAAAGAATTGCTGAATTTAACAAAGCAACGATTACGACGTCCGTCGCAAAATGCACATTAGACAAAAATATATACATTTTAAAATGCTATGATTATTTTATATATATCTTTAATAAACATGATAAAAAATGCTACATGCTAATCAAGCCAAACAAAAAATCACTTACCATGGTAAATATTTTATTACTAACACCTTACTTAATGTATGGAAATTTATATGCGGTACATGGCGGATTAGTAAATAAAAATAATTACAATATTTTAATAAATAATTCTAGTTTAGGTGGCAAAACAACGTTTGCTCTATTGTTTGCAACACATGGATGGAATATTATTACAGAAGAAACAACTTATATTAATTCAGAAGGCAGCATATTACCATATAATATCAGAAATTATTTTAATATTAGAGCGGGAACATATCTAGCATTTAAAGATTTCTTTTTAAATAAAAATATTATTCATGACGATTTTCTGGCAATGGAACACCAAACCGAAAACGAACTTTTTGACTATGGCAAAAAGACTCAATTTTCAATAGATTTTGACGAATTAGGATCACGAATTAAGTATGAAGACATGAAAATTACACATTCATTAAAAGTATCAATTGAAAAAAGTAGAAAACTGGACATCCAAAAATGTTCACCAACTGAAAACGTCAACTCCTTCTTAGAATTGAGTTTAGCTCCTACTGTTTTGCTATTTCAAGACTTATTAAATTATCAAATTACTGATAAAGAAGAAAGAAAAAATAATCTTACCAAAATATTTAATAATACCTCTAGCTTTATATTAAAATCTGGTTTTGACTATAAAGAAAATTTTGAAACAATATTAAACAAAATAGAAATAAAAAATTAGATAGCTAATTATCGCGATCTAATTTTTTTTTCATCCTCTTCATGAATATAACTATATTTTTCAGCTTGACTATTAATTAGTTCAAAGTCGTTTCTATAATCTAAGCCTATAGCTCTTTTAACTCTATTTAATGTTTCAGCAGCTACTTTTCTAGCTCTATCACTTCCATTAAATAAAATTTGATAAACTTCTGGAATATGTTTTTCAAATTCGTGTCTTCTAGCACGAATAGGTGCTAAAGTTTCTTGTAAAACGTAGTTTAAGAATTTTTTTATCTTAACATCTCCTAAACCACCACGTTCATAATGAGCTTTTAATTCGTCTAAATTTTTATACTCTAATTCACCTGTAACATCATTTTTAAAATATTCTTCAAAATGATTTGGTTTACAAAATGCCTCCAAATATATAAATACTGGATTTCCTTCAGTTTTCCCTGGATCTTCAACTCTTAAATGATTAGGATCTGTAAACATACTCATTACTTTTCTTTTTACAACTTCAGGAGGATCGGCTAAATAAATACAATTGCCAATTGATTTACTCATTTTAGCT
>ERZ1643251.1828-NODE-1828-length-23138-cov-22.631980_pt1 | contig 23138 bp, 20 predicted proteins | sample MGYA00579261_ERZ1643251 | MGnify/ENA primary metagenome ERZ1643251 (study PRJEB29033, sample SAMEA4952267) | chicken gut metagenome | biome: Broiler Chicken; feature: Gastrointestinal Tract; material: Caecum | place: Ireland | collected 2018 | study: Broiler... | reverse complement strand
GCCGAGCCGCTCACCCCGGGCACGATGACGGCGAGCCCGATGAACGCCCCGAGGATGCCGCCCTTTACAACTTCCTTCCCGTTTCGATAGCGCAGGTCCATTGCCGCGCTTTTCTGTTCTCTGCTTTGCTGCTTGTCGCTCATGCCGCTCCTTATTTTGTTCCACGCATTTTGGGGCATTATACTATATCCGAGGGGTTCAAGTCAACCGTTTGAGAAGGGGCGCTTTCAACGCCTCGCCTGCAAAAAAGGGCAAAAAAAACGGACCCGAGCGGTCCGTTTTTATATTTTGTCAAAGGGCGGCGATCTCCGAGGGATAAACGGCGTCGAAGAAGGCGTCGAAAAAGCCCGTGACGACGCCCGTGACGATGAGCGCGACCATGAGCGCCCAGAAGACGAGCGTGACGATGCTGATGACGAGCCCCGCCGTCGCAAAGCCGCTCGATGAGTACTTTTCGCGCTGCGCAACGCCGATGGCACTCAGAATGAGCCCGACGATGGGCACAACGAAGACGGAACCTCCCCACAGCGAGATGAGGGAGAGCACAAAGCCCGCAATGCCCAAAGCGTTGATCGGCTTTTTGTTCTGCGGTTCGATCTTGGCGCCGCAGTTGGGGCAGAGCGCCGCGTCGGCGGCGACCTCTCTCCCGCAGTTTTTACAATAGACGCGGGGCGCGTCCTGTTTGGGCTGCTCGGCGGGCGCGCCCACCTTCGCGCCGCATTCGGGGCAGAAGGAAACGCCGTCGTCGATTTGTTTTCCGCAATGACTGCAATACATATTCCTATCCTCCTTACTTGGGATGCCTTCATTCTATCATATGGCGCGAAATTTGTCAAGCGCGCTCATTCCAGAAGGTCGTCGAGTGAAACATCGTAAAGCCGCGCAAGCTTGATGAAGTTTTGCAGGGTCGGCACGTTGACGCCCCATTCATATGCCTGATAGGACTGCGTGGCGATCCCCAGCTTCTCCGCGACCTGCTTCTGCGTATAACCGTATTGCAGGCGCAGCGTTTTCAAGTTTTTTGCCAAGTTGTAAAGGTCGTTCATATCATTCCAGAAGGTCGTCGAGCGAGACGTCATAGAGGCGCGCAAGCTTGATGAAGTTCGGGAGCGTGGGAATGGCGATGCCCGCCTCGTAGGCGTGGTACGACTGCGGCGTGATGCCGAGCTGTTCTGCAACGAATTGCTGCGTGTAGCCGTACTGCCGCCGAAGCGCTTTGAGATTTTCGGGCAATTTGTATAATTCCTGCAAGATAGCACCTCCGTTCACTTGACATCTTACAGTTTGAAACTGTAAGATATAAGAAAATAAGTTACAAACTTATTTTGGAGGCAATATCCATGCAGAAGACGATATCGGCGGAAGAACTTTTGAAGATCGTGCAGGTGGTGCTCAAAGACGAGCTCGCGGCAGTGATCAGAAAACGCGGGGACGAGCTGACCATCACCTTTCCGGGAGGGGAGCGTTTTGCCCTCACCCTGTGGAAGGAGACAAAAAATCCTTGACAGCGTGCAGGGGACGTGATAGAATATACGCAATCGAATATTCTTTGGGGCGGAGTGCAAGTCTCCACCGGCAGTAAAGTCTGCGAAGGGCCGCGTGCCCCCGAACGGGTGAAATTCCCGTACCGACGGTATAGTCCGGATGAGAAAAGAGAAATAAGCTTTTTTCGCGCCCCTTCTTGTCGAAAGGGCGCTTTTTGTTGCAAAGGATATCCGAAATTTTATGAGAGGTGTCTTTATGGCAGCAAAAAACTATTTTTCGGCGACGCGCATCGCCATGATCGCGCTCTTTTCGGCGCTCGCGGGGGTACTGTATATCCTCAACTTCTCCATTCCCTTCGCCTTCCCCGGGTTTCTGGAGTTCCGCTTTTCCGATGTCCCCGTGCTCATCGGAACGTTCGCCTTAGGGCCCGTCGCGGGGTGCATCATCGTCGTCTTCATGGTGCTTATAAAGCTCGTCATCGTCTCGACGAGCACCTACTTTGTGGGCGATCTTGCCGATATCCTCGTCGGGTTCGCCCTCGTCATCCCCGTGGGGCTCATCTACAATCAAAACCGCACCTTCAAAGGGGCGCTCTTGGGGCTCGGCGCGGGCTCTCTCATCTCGACGGCGCTTGCCGTGCTTTTGAACCGCATCCTGCTCGTGCCTGCCTATGTGCATCTCATGTTCGGCGGCAGCTGGGAGCCCATCCTCGGCATGATGACGCCGCTCTTCCCGAACTGCACTCAGGAGAATTTCTATTCGCTCTATCTCTGGGCGTCCGTGCTTCCCTTCAATCTGCTGCGGTGCCTCGTCGCGTCTCTTCTTACCCTGCTCGTCTATAAGCGTATCTCGCGCGCCATCAACCGCCTCAACGAGCGGCTGGTGCCCAAGTACGAGCTCACGGAAGCGGACGTGAAGAAGCGGAGGCTCGTCACCGTGCTCTCCTTCGTTGCCGTCGCACTGGTGCTCGTCGGGCTGGCGCTCCTTCATTACTTTTTGACCGCTTGAAAATTTCTTGCCAAATACTGCCGTTTGCGCTATAATGTGCATATGGCAGTTTTTATTTCCTCCTCGGAAGGGGAGACCTTCCGCTGGGCGGAAGAGTATGCAAAGACGCTGCGCCCCGGGGATACCGTCCTTTTAGACGGGGAGATGGGCGCGGGCAAGACGCTGATCGCCAAGGGCATCGCAAAGGGGCTCGGCATTTTGGAAGAGGTCACGAGCCCGACGTACGCCTATATCAACAGCTATGAAGGGAGGCTCTTTCACTTCGACTGCTACCGCATCCAAAGCGAGCGGCAGGCAGAGGAGCTGGGCTTTGCCGATTATTTTGACCTCGGCGGCATTTGCCTCGTGGAATGGAGCGAAAACATCGCGGGGCTGCTGCCCGAACAAGTGAAGCGTGTGGCCATTAAAAAACGCGGCGGCACGCAGCGGGAGATCGAATTTTGAACTATCTTGCCATCGATACGAGCGGCGAATATCTCACCGTCATCGCAAAGCACGGGGAAAGGACGGAGCGCGTGTTCCGCCCCGACTGCCTTGCCAAGCATTCCGTCGTTCTCATGGAGGAGATCGACGGGGCGCTCTCGCGCGCGCAGATGACGGCGGCGGAGTGCGACTTTTTCGCGGTCGTCGTGGGGCCGGGGTCGTTTACGGGCATCCGCATCGGCATTGCGACCGTCAAGGGCCTCGCCTTTGCCGCGGGGAAGAAGGTGCTCCCCGTCACCTCGCTCGACTGCATCGCATATAGTATAGAAGATGCGCCCGTGCTCGCCCTCGTGGACGCGGGCCACGGCGCGGTGTATGCCTGCGCCTATGAAAAGGATAAGTCCGTCGCCGTTCCCCCCGCTTACAGGACGGCAGAGGCGGCGGAGCTTGCAGAAAAATATGCGCCCTATGCCGAAAAGCAGCTCTTTTTCGGCGGGAAGGAAGCGGCGATTGCCGATGTGTGCTTGGGGCTCGAGCGCGCCGTTGAGGCGAAGAAGGACGCCCTCGCGGACGCGGCGGAGCTTACGGCATTGTATCTGAGGAAGTCTTCGGCGGAGGAGATGCGGAAATGACCATGCGGCTTTGGCGGTATGAAGACCTCAACGAGATCGCCTCGCTCGAAAGCGAGTGCTTTTCTCAGGACCCGTGGAACGTCAGGATGCTGGCGGAGTCCTTCCTCTCGCCCCATTTCGTGGGGGTGCTGATGGAAGAGGACGGCGCGATCACGGCGTACGGAGGCATCGGCGTCGTTGAGGACGAGGCGGAATTGCAGCTCATCGCGACGGCGGAGATGTACCGCCGCTGCGGCAGGGGCAAGCTCGTCCTTGCCCGTCTCGAAGAGGAGGCAAAAGGGCGCGGCGCAAAGCGGATGTTCCTTGAAGTGCGCGTCTCCAATTCGTCCGCCATTTTGATGTATTTGAAGGACGGCTTTCAGGGCATCTATGCCCGCCCCCGCTATTATAAGGACGGCGAGGACGCCCTCGTCATGAAGAAGGAACTTTGAACAGTTCCTTCTTGCAGCAGGGGGAAGGAAAAGACCTTGTGTTTCTGCACGGGTATCTGAGCAGCAAAGAAAGTTTTTATCTGCAGATCAATTATTTTTCGCGGCACTTCCGCGTGACGGCGCCCGATCTCCCCGGGTTCGGGGGGAGCGGCACTATCCCTGCCGCATGGTCGGTGGGGGAGTATGCGGACTGGCTCGAAGGCTTTTTGAAGGAGCGGGGCATCGCGTTCCCTTGCGTCATCGCCCATTCTTTCGGCGGCAGGGTGGCAATAAAGTGCCTTGCGCGGGGGCTTATCGATCGGGCGGTGCTCACGGGGTGCGCGGGCATCGTCAGAAGGCGGACGCTCTCCTATCATCTCAAAGTAAAGAGCTATCGGCTGGTCAAAAAGTTCGCGCCGCGCTTTGCGGAAGCAAAGTTCGGGAGCGCGGAATACCGCTCGCTTTCCCCGCTCATGCGGGAGAGTTATAAAAAGATCGTCAACGAAGATCTCAGGGAGGAGGCAAAGCGCATCGCGCGGCCCGTGCTCTATCTGAACGGGGAGCGCGACAGGGAAACGCCGCTCTCCTCCGTCAAAATTTTGCACGAATGCACGGCGGGGAGCCGACTTGCCGTTTTGAAGGGGTGCGGGCATTTCGCCCACCTCGATGAGCCGCTTCTCTTTAACTTGGCGGCAGAGGAGTTTTTGAATGACGCTTGAAGTGATCTTATCCATCCTTGCAGGGTCGGTCGCGGCGGGGCTCGTCATGTGCTTTTGCATGGCGCCCGTGCTCGGGGTATTGCAGCAGTGCGGATACAACGAAAGGGGGCTCTTCCGCTGGTATTTCCATAAGCACAACATGCTGCGCCGCCGCCACGCCCTTCTTGCGCTTTCCGAGCTCTTGCTCGTCTCCCTCTTCGCGCTGTGCTTCTCCTTTTTGGGGAGTGCGCTTGCCTGCCTCGTTTCGGCGGCGCCCTTTGTCGGGCTGGGGGTGTTGTATATCCTCTCCTCCCGCCATGCGCTCAAAGTGCCGCTTCGCCGTTCCGCGCGCATGATGCGCCTCGGCGGCTGCTGCTTTGTTCTCGTCTGCGCCCTCATCTTCGGCGTGAGCTGCGGCATGTGGTTTGCTGCGGAAGCTGCGGAAAGCGAACTCTTTCGCCTCTTCCGCTTTGTGCCGATAGCTCTCCTTCCTTTGCTCTTTCCCTTCCTTGCGGCGCTTGCGGGGCTTTTGATGAAGCCCTTCGAACTGCTCCATAACCGCCGCTTCATTGCCCGCGCGAAGAAAAAGCTCGCTGTAAGTCCCTGCATCAAGGTGGGCATCACGGGGAGCTTCGGCAAGACGAGCGTCAAGCACTTCGCCTTAGAGATGCTTTCCGCAAAATTCCGCGTCCTTGCGACGCCGCAGTCCTTCAATACGCCGATGGGCATCGCCCGCACGGTGAAGGGCGGGCTCGACTGCGACATCTTCCTTGCGGAGATGGGCGCAAGAAGAGAGGGGGACATCAAAGAGCTCTGCGAGCTCGTCCGCCCCGAATACGGCATCGTGACGGGCGTTTCCGATCAGCATCTCGAAACGTTCGGCTCGCTGGAAGCGATCGCCGCCGAAAAGAGGGTGCTCGCGGAATATGCGCCCAAAATCGTTCTGGGCGCGAGCGTCCGCTACGACAAGGCGGGTGCGCTCAAAGAGGGGCGCGACTTTGCCGCGGAGGACATCGTCTGCACCGAAGAGGGGACTTCCTTCACCCTGCGCCTCGGGAAGGAGCGCGCCCGTATCCAAACAAAGCTCCTGGGCCGCCACAGCGCGGAGGATGTCGCCTATGCGGCGGCGCTCTGCTCTTTGCTCGGGATGAGCCTTTCCGAGATCGCGGCGGCGGCAGCCCTTCTCACGCCCGTGCCGCACCGCCTCGAAAAGCGCGTTTCGGGCGGCGTCAATATCCTCGACGATTCGTACAACGCCAACACGGCGGGCGCGCTCGCGGCGGTGGAGACGCTCAAACTCTTCAAAGGCCGCAAGTTCGTGGTGACGCCGGGGCTCGTGGAGCTCGGAGAACTCGAAGAAAAGCGCAACGGCGAGCTGGGCGCCGCGCTCGTGGGGCTGGACGGCATCCTGCTCGTGGGGGAGACGCGCGTCTCCGCCGTCAGTGCGGGATACCTCAATGCGGGCGGCGACGGCGGGAAGCTGCGCACCCTGCCCACGCTGCGCGAAGCGCAGCTCGTCTTGAAGAACGAATTGAAAGCGGGCGACACCGTGCTGTTTTTGAACGATCTGCCCGATACCTATTGAATATAGGCGGAATATAAGGCTCTTGCTGCCCGTACCGAAGAAAGTTGGTGCGGGCATTTATTTTATTTCGGGAGGGAAGTATGAAGCGGGTCGCAGTCTTTTTCGGGGGCGTTTCCAACGAGCACGACATTTCGGTGCTCACGGGCATGATGGCGGTAAATTTATTGAAGAGTTCGGGCTATGAGGTGCTGCCCGTCTATTTGCCCCTTTCGGGCGGGATGAAGCTTGCAAAGAACGCCTCGCGCGCCGAGGACTTTGCAGGGGGCAGGCGCTATCCTGCCGTCGGTTTGAGCGGCGCCGCTCTCGAACGAAAAGGCTTGTTCCGAAGAAGAACGCCCTTCGATGTTGCCCTCAACTGCTGCCACGGCGGCATGGGGGAGGACGGCACGCTCTCGGCGCTCCTCTTGTGGCACGGGGTGCCGTCCGCTTCCCCTTCGATGGAGCTTTCGGCGGCGTTCATGGATAAGTCGCTTGCAAAGCTCGTCTTAAAGGGGCTGGGGCTGCCCGTCCTTCCCTCCGTCTGCGTAAAGGAAGGGGAGGGGGAGCGCGCCAAAGCGGAGGCGAAAAAGCTCGGCTATCCGCTCGTCGTCAAGCCGTGCCGTCTCGGTTCGAGCATCGGCGTCACCGTCGCCGGGGAAGAGCGTGAACTCATCGTCGCCCTCGCCCTTGCCTTCCGCCTCGACGGCTCGGCGCTCCTCGAACCCTATCTCGCCCGTCGGCGCGATCTCAACTGCGCTGCGGTGAAGCGGGGAAAAGAGCTCGTCCTCTCGCCCGTCGAGGAAGTGCTCTCCTCCTCGCCCGTCCTCACCTTCGGAGAAAAATACGAGAGCGCGGAGCGCCGCAGCGTCATCCCTGCCGACATCCCCGAAGAGGCGGAAAACGCCATCCGCGCCGCCATGCGCTCGGTCGCGGAGGCATTTTCCCTCCGCGGCGTGGTGCGGGGAGATTTCTTCCTCGCGGAGGACGGCAGAGTGTATTTCAACGAACTCAACACGGTGCCGGGCTCTCTTGCCTTCTATCTCTTCGGCGATACATTGACGGACGCGCGCGATTTTCTCGTCTCCCTCGTCGAGAACGCCTCGCTCCCGCCCGAAAAGCCGCCGCTTGCGACGGGGCTTCTCTCCCGTACGCGATTTGCGGGCGCAAAAGGTTGCAAAAAGCGCGCGCGGGTGTTATAATACCGATATTATAATACCGAAATCAAAAGGGAGCAACTTTATGGCAAAGATCCAAATGAAGACGCCGCTCGTCGAGATGGACGGCGACGAAATGACGCGCATCCTCTGGCAGGAGATCAAGGACATCCTGCTCACCCCCTATATCGACCTCAAAACGGAGTACTACGACCTCGGCCTTCCTCACCGCGACGAGACGGACGATCGAGTGACCGTCGATTCCGCCGAGGCGACCAAGCGGTTGGGCGTTGCCGTCAAGTGCGCGACCATCACCCCCAACGTGCAGCGCATGAGCGAATATCACCTCAAAAAGATGTGGAAGAGCCCCAACGGCACCATCCGCCGCATTTTGGACGGCACCGTCTTCCGCGCGCCCATCCTGTGCGAAGGCATCGTGCCCTACATCCCCGGCTGGAAGCAGCCCATCGTGCTCGCCCGTCACGCCTACGGCGACGTCTATTCCGCCGTCGACGAAGAACTCGAAGCGGGCGAAAAGGCATACCTTGTCATCGAAAACGAGAAGGGCGAAGTGCGCCGCAAGCTCATCCACGCCTTCGACGGCGCGGGCGTCGTGCAGGGGATGCACAACACGGACGCTTCCATCCGCTCCTTCGCGCACTCCTGCTTCCGCTATGCGGCGGAGAACGGCATCCCCATGATCTTCTCCACCAAAGATACCATCTCCAAGCAGTACGACGGCAGGTTCAAGAAGATCTTCGAAGAAGTTTACGAAGAGTACCGCGCCCAATTTGAAGGAAAGGGCATCTGGTACCTTTACACCCTTATCGACGACGCCGTGGCGCGCGTGGTGCGCAGCGAGGGCGGGCTTTTGTGGGCGTGCAAGAACTACGACGGCGACGTCATGAGCGATATGGTCGCGACCGCCTACGGGTCTCTGGGCATGATGAGCTCGGTGCTCGTCTCGCCCGACGGCAAGTACGAGTACGAGGCGGCGCACGGCACCGTCACCCGCCACTACTACAAGCACCTCAAAGGGGAGGAGACGTCGACGAACTCCGTCGCGACCATCTTCGCCTGGACGGGCGCTTTGAAGAAGAGAGGGGAGCTCGATGAAACGCCCGAGCTCGTCGCCTTTGCGGAAAAGCTCGAAAACGCAACGAAAGCGACCATCGAGGCGGGCGAAATGACGGGCGATCTCATCCCGCTCTTCCATAAAGAGGGCGTTACCCCGAAGAAGCTCAATTCCGAAGAATTCCTCCGCGCGATCGCCGCACGGCTTTGAGTCGATCTCTATGGAGCCGCCCGCCCCGCCGCACCATGCGGCGGGGCGGGCGGCTTCTTTCTCTTCCTTCGGGCGGCGTTGCTTTTCGCGGGGCGAAAAATTCAAAATATCGCACGACCTATCCACAGGAAACAAAAAGTTATCCACAATTCCACGGCAAAAACAGGCAAAATAGGCAAAATTACCCGTTCTAAGCAGGATATTCCTTTCCACTCGCCAAGAAAATTTTAGAAAAGGCTTGACAATCATCCCCAACTCTGTTAAAATACACATAGATCATATCCGGGTGATATGGCGCATAAGAATAATTCTATCGGCGGGTGCAGGGCGTGTGAGGCGCGAAGAGCGCTGCCCGAAGCTCTTGTCCACAGCGGCTTAGCCGCGGCGGAAGGGGCGAAGGCCGTGCACCGTGGCTTTTTGTCTCGCTTTCAAGGCGGCTTTGCCGCGGCGGAAGGGGGAGAAAGCTTCGGTCTCGTGCGTGTGCTTGTCTCGCGGAAGGAGCGAATTGTTTCCGAATCGGGCCTCGGCAGGAAAGCCGGGGTGCATTTGGGGACGGTTTTGCGATTTTCGCGAAATCCTGTCACATTTTACGGCGAAACGCTTGACAACCCCCATTTGCCGTGATAGAATATGCTCCGAAGTGTCATATAGGAAAGGTATGACCTCAGTCTCGAAAAATATTTAAAGGAGAATCATTATGGAAAAACAATCAACCAGAAAGTTCCTGAAGCTCTTCGTAGCGCTGGTCGCGTTGTTCCTCCTCGGTTCCTCCGCCCTCTTGCTTTCTTCCTGTAAGGAAGAGCATACCCACGATTGGGGCGAAGGCACCGTCACGGTCCAACCTACCTGCACCGCGCAAGGCCTCAAAACTTTCGAATGTTCCTGCGGTCAGGTCCGCACCGAACCCATCCAGGCTACCGGCCATAATTGGGAACAAGAGGGCGAGCCCGTGGCTCCTACCTGCACCATGGAAGGCTATACCCTCTATAAGTGCTCTGTCTGCGGCGAAACCGAGCAACGGGATGTGAAGCCTACCGTCGGCCATGACTTCCAGCCTGTCCCCGACAAGAGCATCGCTGCCACTTGCACCAACGATGGCGTCAATGTCTATCAGTGCTCTTACTGCGGTACCTTCTATGAGCAGACCGTCCCCGCGTCCGGCCAGCATGAGTATGATATGGAGCACCCTTATCTCGTCGTCGAGGCAAACTGCATCGCCGGCGGCTATACTCAGTATCGTTGCACTAAGTGCGGTGACATTTGGACCGATCCTACCTCCTATACGGAAAAGACGAAGCACGATTACGACGTCACCTTCCATGAAGCGACCTGCATGCAGGGTGCTTATAATGAGTACGAATGCACCTTCTGCGGCGACAAGTACCTTGACTATAATACCGGTATTGCCGCTCTTGGTCACTCCTATGGCGCCAACAACGATACGACGGATAACCTCTACGGTGCCGTTGTTGATCCCGATACCAACCAAGTCAAGGACGATGGCGAAGTCGTTATCGGCAAGCATCAGTATGTGAACGTCCGTGCTGCTAAGGCTGACGGCTGGACGACCGTGACGGCTCCTACCTGCGAGACCGCGGGCGTGTTCGAGAGAGCTTGTGAGCGCTGCGGTGCGAAAGAGACTGTGAACGTCGCGGCTACCGGTCACTACATGTCCGAAGGCAAAGTTTGCGTGGTCAACCCTAACCTTGTCGATTTCGATGGCAAAAGAATCTATGCATTCGAGTGCGGCAACGCAAACTGCAACATCGACGTCGTTATCGACAACGTCGGCAATACCGCTCATTACATCAAAGCCGTCGATCATACCTGGGTGTTGGATCGTACTCAGTCCACGGCAGCCACCTGTGAAAAGGAAGGCAAGAACATTTATAATTGCTCGACCTGCGATGGTACGAAGAAAGAAACGGTTGGCAAGACCCCTCACGACTTCAACACCGTCCGTTTGGATGGCAAGACCCCTGTGGTCGTCTGCGAAGCAGATCCCGATCTCGTCGGCGCAGATGCAAAGGCCAACTACATGGCTTACATGAGAGAGCAGCTTGGCGATAAGGAGTACACCGCTCGTTATACCGCTCTTTCGAATTACTTCGACACCGTTTCGACCAAACAGATCGCTGCGATCTGCTCCGACTGCGGCGCGATCCAGGAAGCGACCGGTCACAAGTGGGTCGTCGGTACCCTCGAAGAGGGCAAGTTCGCTGAATCTGATTACATGAAGAACGAAGACGGCACGCCCGTTGTGGCAGAAGGCGTCACGTCCGAGACCATGACCTGCCGTAACGTCCTCGTTTGCTCCAACGCCGGCTGCAACAAGACCAACGGCAAGGGCCCTCACGGCGAAGAAACGGTTGCTACCTGCCGCGAAAACGGTATCTGCACGGTTTGCGGTGAGCCTACCGATCCTCAGTACAGCCACGTTTACCTCAAGGTTTCCACGATCGCTGCTTCCTGGGCAGACAGCGAAACGAAGGTCAACGGCACCGATTACAGCCAGAAGCAGGTCTATGCTGCTTACCAGGCTGTCAAGAGCGACGTTCCCTTCATGAATGTCGTTGCAGCTACCTGCACGACGGACGGCAGCGAAGCTTTCGTCTGCGTCGAGTGCTTGATGGATGCATACAACGGCGCGACCATCGATTGGGAAAATCACATTACCACGGTCGAGAAGGAGTCCGATGTCCCTGCTGTCGGCACGAACGCTTACACCTACTACGGCTACACGATGGCTACGACGGCGGGTCATGATTATTCCGATGTCAAGTACTTCCGCCTGAACGCTGACGATACGTCCAGCCCCATCGTCTTCGAGCAGACCAACTGCGAATTCGGCTTCAAGACCGCTCTCTTCTGCAAGAACTGCGGCGAACTCTATGTCAACGAGATCGTTATCGACGATGATAAGACCGATGATGACGAGTCCGATGCGAACACGGGTGATACGTTTACCGACAAGGACGGCTTCGTCCTCGATGTCTCTGCGATCAAAACCATCATCAAGGAGAATCTTAATGCCGAGAATGCGGCGAAGGCCGTTGTCGAAGACAACAGAGGGGCACACAGCCTCTTCGTCTACGACGAATACTACACCTCCAACGGTTATGTGGCTCCGACCTGCGTTTCCAATGCGGTCATCCCTTACCACTGCGAGCACTGCGGTGCGATCATCGTCATCACCTACGGCGCAGAAGACAATGCTCGTTACACTGTCAACACCAACGCTAACCTTGAGGTCCGCGGCGAGACGTACGCAAACACCGTCCGCGACAACGATAAGGATATCGATGTGAACAACCACGCATCCGAAGACAAGTACGCTTGCGGCACGCACTGCAAGGCGCAGGATGCGAACGGCAAGTACATCTGCGGCGCGTTTGGCGAAGGTTATGAAAATGTCGAGGCAGGCGTTGCAGCGATCGGTACCGAGGATGCAGATCACGCTACCGTTACGGTCAACTACTTGTTCTCGACCAGCGTCGAGTACTACGACGATACCTACGAGCTCAAGCTTGTCGATGTCGAAGCTACCGATATCAAGGAAGGCAAGATCGACTGGGCTTCGCTCACGTACAGAGATGCCGATACGGCTTCTGCTTGCGAGCAGAACAAGACCGCCGGCGGCGACGGCACGACCAACAACTACAAGCTTCCTCAGGCGTTCAATTCTTTGGCTCCCGCAGCAGGCAAGTACTTCGTCCTCGTCAACGGCGACAAGTACTATCCTCTTGAAGCCGATCAGTTCTCGATCTGGACGGATGACGATACCAACGAAGGCGCGGGCAACAAGATCGAGGGTGATGTCACCGTTACCCAGACCGATACCTTCTTCGTCCGTCTTGAGAGCGGAGAACTCAACATCCCGATCGACGCAGTCGACGAAAAATCCCTCGGGATTGCTGTGGAAGCAGCCCCCGAAAAGGTCGGCGACAAGCAGGTTCTCACGGTCGATGTTGCGAAGAACATCACGCTCGCTGAGGATTCCAGCCTTGCAGACTACTTCACCATGTCGGATGACGTTGAGCTCGTTGTCAACCTCAACGGCAACACCATCACCCAGAGCGCGGATAAGCAGTTTGCGCCTACCGAGAACGTCACGTTCAACAACGGTACGCTCAACTTCACGGCGACGGATAAGGCGGACGCGGCGTCCCTCATCAACCCTACGGGCGATGTCGTCTTCACGCTCAACAGTGTGACCCTCAAGGCTGCTTCCGGTTCGGGCGTCTACGCAGAAGATAAGGTTGTCGACTCCAACTGGGTCGTTCCCGAGATCGTCATCAAGGGCTCCACGATCGAAGTTCCCGGCTATGCGGTCAGCACGAACGCAGATCGTCAGGTCACCCAGAGCGAAGAAGCGCTCAAGATCACGATCGAGAATTCGACGCTCAAGTCCACGAAGGCGACCGGTCTCTTCGTGAACGTGCTCTCCGATGTCAAGGTCTCCGACTCCACGATCATCGGTCTTCAGCAGGCTGTTATGGTCCGCGGCGGTACCGTTACCATCACGAACTCCACGCTCACCCTTCTCAAGGGCACGCCTGTTACGGTCTCCGCAGACAATTACGCTACGGATGTCACGGTTAGTGGCGCTACCACGGATCTCGCTTACGGCGACTTCGCAGGCGGTGCGTTCATGGAAGGCTTCACCAACGTCGAAGATTACCGTATCGCAGGTATCTGGGGCGAAGGCAATGCTGCTCCTCGCGCAGTCCTCACCATCGGTAACGTCGGAGATGCTGACGCTGCATACCAGTATGCGACCAACGTCAACATCGCTACGAACGTTACGCTTGACAACCAGGACGACGCTGTTCCCACGATCGTTGTCGGTTCCGTTTACAGCGCAGCATTTGTTGAAGGTCTTGAGGACGCAGCGGCGGTCAGCCTTAGCTGCTCCGCACAGGATGCTGCCGAAGTTGTGCTCTGCTGGAACTCCGATGCGAAGGATGCGAACAACGCGTCGCTCGCAAGCAAGATCGCTGCTGTCGCAGTGAACGGCACGACCATCAACAAGTGATCGGTTTCGATCGCAAAAACTGCTTTCTACCATCATCTTGGATGAAGTTAACTCACTAACTACAGTCTGGTTGATTGATAGTCCAATAGCAAGGAAAGCCCCCGCAGGGAAACCTGCAGGGGTTTTCCTTTTGCTTTGCCTCCCTCGGTGAGGGATGTGCCCCGAAGGGGCGGAAGGAGTATTCCTCATTTTAGCCTCCTCTTCGGGGAGGTGGCGCGCTGTCCGACGTATGTCGGCAGCGTGACGGAGGGAGTTTTGCGGGATGATAGGAAGCCGTTATCGGAAATCAACTTTCTATAATGAGGTGCCCCGAAGGGGGCGGAAGGAGTTTTGTAGTATTTAGCCTCCCCTGTGTAAGGGGAGGTGGCAGGCGAGGAACGAGCCTGACGAAGGGGTTGTTGAATATGCGCAACTCTCACTTTACAACCCTCCCGCCTCGCTTCGTTCGTATTCTCACTCCGCTCGGCACCCTCCCTTACACAGGGAGGGCTATAATAAGGCGACTCCCTCAGTCACCTTCGGTGACAGCTCCCCCAAACCCACCCCAAAAAAATGCTTCGTCTTTTTTTGGGGACCCCGGGGGAGGAGCCAAGGGATCATTTGCGACTCCCTCAGTCTCGCTGCGCTCGACAGCTCCCCTAATTTATCCCAAAAAAAGACGCATTGTTTTTTTGGGAGCCCTAGAAGGAGCCAAGGGATCGGACGGCAGCAACAACAAAAAAAGGAAAACCCCGGCGAGTTGCCTCGTCGGGGCTTTCCTTGCTATTGGACTATCAATCAACCAGACTGTAGTTAGTGAAATAACTTCATCCAAGATGATGGTAGAAAGCATTGTGTTTGGCTCGTAAGCCGTGGGGTGTTACTCGTTCACATTAGACTGATTCTCAACGATCTGAGCAGCAGCATTGCCGACCTGAAGGCTGATAGTCTTGGTGCGGAAGTTCTTGCAGTACTCGATATCGTCGAATCCTTGAACGACCTTCAGCGTGACACAGACATTAGGCGTAGCAGCAGCGCCATCAACGTCCGCCGTCTGAGCCATCGTGTCGCCATAGTAGGAACCGACCACAAGGTTGTGAGTGTCATCGACCTCGGTCACGCACTTGACGCCGCCGCGGATGTCGAGCACAGCCTTGTTCTGGTAGTTCGTCGTATCGGAGTTACCGACAACGATGACGCCCTGAGGGATCGCGTTGCCCGTGCTCCAAAGACCGTACATGCGGTACACCTGAACCGTGGTGTCGGCAGCCCAACTATCAAGCTCAGTGATCGACGTATCGCCGAGGGTATCGAACTTGACCTGGTTCTTGCCTGCTTCGGGTTCGCCTGCAACGACGGTAGGAGCCGTGTAGCCGGACTTGAGGGTAAGCGAGACGTTGTTGAGGACGACGGAGCCCGCACGAACTGCAACTGCCTGACCGGTCGCGGAAAGGTTGGAGTTGGTCGTAACCTCGACAGCAACGGGAGCGCCGACGAAGAGAGCGGTGGAAAGAACGGTGGTCTTGCCGGTCGCGGTCTTCATATCGACGGTCGTATTCTCGAGGATAAGAGCGGTCGCGTATTCGGCAGGATCGGTTGCGCCCGTAGCCGCGTCGATCTTGATACCGTAGGTGCCGTAAGCGTTGATCGTCGTGTTCTTCAGGGTGACGGAAGGCTGATTGGTTGCGTCGTAGCCGATCTCAACAGCAGTGCCGAACGCGCCCGTATCGACGGTCATGTTCTCAGCAACGAATGCGATCTTGCCGCTAAGCGTATCCTTCACGCCGAACGTGAACGCAGCCATGTTCTCAACGCCTTCCGTTGCGGTGAACTTGACGGAACCGTTCATGACCTTGAAGGTACGGGTACCGCCCGTGGTCATGACCAGATCGGTGCCGTAGAAGTTGTTGCCGAAGCTCAAGGAGCCTGCATAACCCCACGTGATGGTGGAACCGTTGAGGTCGAAGACGATGGTGTCGCCCTCGACAGTATTAAGAGTAGTCCAAACAGCTGCGCCGTTGTTGGTCTCATCGAGCGTGATCGTCGCATTCTCTGCGAAGTTGACGGTCGCGGTCTTCGTCGACTCGTCTGCCGTGACGCGCTTGAGAGCTTCGGTAAGGGAAGCTGCATCTGCCGCCTTGACAGGGACTGCGGGAAGCGCTGCTTCCTCTTCAGCTACGTTCGAGAAGCGGATGAAGAACTTATCACCCTGGGTGACAGTCACATCGCCGGTGACTTGACCTTCGGTCTTCTTGATATCGTCGTGCGAGAAGATGTAGAGTTCGTCTTCGATCGGGTAGATCTTGCCCTCTGCATCGACGACAACGAAGTACTTGCCGCCCGTGAAGCCCGCGTAATCGGTGATCGCCGTGAACTTCGTAGGAAGGGTGTAGTTGTCGGAGTCGGCACCCGTCTTCATGCATTCCGAAGCCTTGTCGGAAACGGAAAGCTTGACGTTCGCCCAATCGACTTCGTACTCGGAATCATCGTTAGCGGTGCTGCTTACATTGTCCTTCGTGACGGTCGCGATCTTGAGGGTGTAGCCTTCGTCGTAAGTAACGAGGGTGGAGAACCCGAAGTCGACAATGATGGTATCGTGGTAAGCTTCCGTGAGCTTAGCGTCGCCATCTGCGATCTCAACGGTCGTCTCACTGCCTGCCGGGCTCGTCGTATCGAATGCGGAGCAGTAAAGCTTCTTGCCATCTTCGTCGAGAACGTAAGCGTTGCAGTGCTCGTCGCATTCAAACGTATCGTTCTTGTGGTTTTCGGGGTTGACCTTCTTGTCTTTATCGGCGACAGTGTTCTGCGTGACGATGGGATCGCCGTTGAAGTTGGTCGTGTTGCTTTCCTTCGTGATCGCCGTGCCTTCTTCATACGTCGTCGTCTCGATGGGAGCCGTCGTATCGCCGTAATGAGCTTCGATCTTCTGGCCGCAGTTCGCGCAGCAGTAGGTGATCACAGCCGTTTCGACGCAGTTGGAAGCAAGGTAGCCGTTCGACTTGCTGTAATCGTCGGTCACATAAGCAGCGTGCTTATCTGCCTTGTGCATGTCGACATCGGGCATCTTGGTGATCGAGGTCATGGTCTTGTCTTCGGTATCCAGGATGAAGCCGTTGCTATCGGTGTAGCCAAAATCTCCCTCTTCGTTTTTCGAAGCGTCAGCGTTGAGCGCAGGAACGTTCCTGTAGACATCATTGCAGTCTGCGCAGATGTAAGCGACCTTGTAGCCGAACAAGCAGTTGGTGTTCTGCCAAAGGATACGGCCTGCATACTGGCTTGCGCTCACATAACCATCGGTCGCAGCCTTTGCGTCGGTGGTGAAGTAAGCCTTGACGTAACTGTGCTTTGCAGCGTATTCGTAGGTGTAAGCGCTGACGTTTTCATACGTTGCGGTATTTGCAACGACCTTATTGAAATCTTCTTCCTTTTCGACCTTCTTAGGAGCCCAATCGAACTCTGCGCCCTCAGCGGCGTCGAGCAAGCAGGTGATGCAGACTGCAACGTCCTTGCCGGGCTCTTCGCACTTGCCGGTGTCGGGCTGCATCCAGCTTTCGTTTGCAACGACCTTGTTGTATGCGGTACGAAGCTGGCCGTAGGTGTAGTCCGTGCCGGGAACATCGCTGCCAGCCGTATTGGTTTCCTCGAGGATCTTGTTCACGTCCACATATACGTGTTCGAGCTGAGCGCCTCTCTGCTCGCCGCAAAGGGTGCAGTAGCTGCCGCCGCGGCAGGTAGCCTCGGTGACCATGTTTTCGGGATGATCGCCCTTCCTAGCGGGCGTGCCGCAGTTCTTGCAGACCTTGACATACTGGCAGGTGAACTCTGCGTCGGTGATGTCGGCTGCAACGGGCTTGCCGTTTTCGTCCTTCTCGTAGTCGGTCAATTCGAACTTGCCCTCTTCGAGAGCTGCGTACACATACTCGTGCTCCATCGCCTCGACGAAGGTGTGGCATCTGAAGCAGTAGTATGCAGGATTCTTGTCGTGATCGCCTTCGAAGTACGCCTTGGCAGCTTCCACAAGAGCGTTGTATTCTTCGTGATACTTTACGAGATCGTCGCCGCAATTGCTCTTGACTGCAGCCTTCATCGCGTCAACAGCCTTCATCGCGTCAACAGCCTTCATCGCGTCAACAGCCTTCTCCGCGGTGGTAAGACCGTCGTCTTCGTCGCAGATGAGGACAGGGGTCTTGCCGTCCGTCTGCTTGGTGTTCGCATCGTGGCCGAGAGCGGCGACTTCCTTGTAGTCAACATAATCGCAGACGGAGCAGGTAGCCTGATCGTAGCCTTCCTTCTCGCAGGTAGCTTCGGGGTGATTGCCGTCGCCGTTCTGGGAAGCGGTGTAATTGCCAAGCTTGTGCGCATCGGCTGCAACATAGTGCTCGGTGTCGCCTGCGGCGTTGATCGTGACCTTTGCATCGCAGTGGTCGCCGTTTGCGCAGATGTAAGCGTACTTGTTGCCGTCGACGTCCGTGAGGTCTTCCTGAGGCAAGCAGACGAACCAATTGTTGGTCTCGGCAGTGGTCTTGTCAAGCTTGTGGCCGGGAGCCTTGATGGTCACGGTCTCGATCTCGGTGCAGCGGTCGCATTCACGGGAAAGGGTACCGTCGGTGGAGCACATCGCTTCCGTGGAGACGGTCCAGCCGTCGGCCTTAGCTTCTTCGATGCTATCATAGGTAAGCTTTTCGCCGGTGCTGGTCGTGACGGTGAACTTCTTCGACGTATCGATGCCCCAGAACTCTTTCTCGTCGGCATCGGTATTTTCGATCCAATCATGACCAAGCTTAGGGTGATCGGCGGTATACTGCTGATCCTGATACTTCATAGAGCAGTATTTGCATTTATAGACTCTAACGCCGGACTCGGTGCAAGTAGCCTCATGGGACTCTTCTTCGACGAGAACAGTATATTCGTGCTGCAACTTCTGCGTAAAATTAAACTGGCGGGTCTCGCCGCAAATCTTGCAGGTCTGCATCGTATAACCACCGCTTTCGCAGCTGGGTTCAACGACCTCGGTATCTTCCCACTGGTGGTCATTGGTTGCGGGGGTAGGGTTTCTGTTTTCGGTCTCGCCGCATTTGGTGCAGGTATAGAGGGTGTAGCCGCCGTGCTGGCAAGTAGCCTCAACGGTCTCACCCTCATCCCACTTATGACCGGTCGCGGGGACAGTCTGCTCATAGAAGGTACCGCAGTAAGAGCACTCATAGACATTGACGCCGGCGCTGGTGCAAGTGGCAGGGATGCTCTTGTCGGCGCTAGGCTGGAAGTCATGGCCGACGGTAGGGACCTTATCGTCTTGCTTGGTCTCGCCGCAGACAGAGCACTTATAGAGGGTATAGCCTTCCATGGAGCAGGTAGGAGCCACGGGCTCGCCCTCTTTGACCCAAGTATGGCCGGTAGCCTGGATGGGTTCGGTGCGGACCTGACCGCAGGAACATTCGAAAGTTTTGAGGCCTTGCGCGGTGCAGGTAGGTTGGACCGTGACGGTGCCTTCGCCCCAATCGTGGGTATGCTCTTCCTTACAGGAAGAAAGCAAGAGGGCGGAGGAACCGAGGAGGAACAACGCGACCAGCGCTACGAAGAGCTTCAGGAACTTTCTGGTTGATTGTTTTTCCATAATGATTCTCCTTTAAATATTTTTCGAGACTGAGGTCATACCTTTCCTATATGCAGGGGAAAAGGGGAAACTCACCCTTACCCAGCCCTCCCTTCGCGAGGGTCCCGGAGCGGCTTTGCCGCAACGGCGGGCGCTTCGCAAAATTGCGAAGCGCCCGAGCCCGCCGACCGCTCCCAATGGAGCGGTCGGCGGGCTGTTCCCTCGGAAGGGCGGCCGCATTCGCTTGATTTTCCAAAAAAATTCTGTTATACTGCTTGCATGGATAACAAACCTTTTACCGACCGAGTCAAGATCACCGTCAAAGCGGGCAACGGCGGCGACGGCATGAACAGCTTCCAGGCTTATAAAGGCAAGCCCGCCTGCGGCCCCGACGGCGGCGACGGCGGCAACGGCGGCTCCGTCTATTTCCTCGGCGACCGCAACATGCACGATCTGCTCTCTTTCCGCTTTACTTCCAAGTACTTTGCGGGCAACGGCGCGCGCGGCGGCACCAACCGCTGCACGGGCAAGCAGGGGGACGACATCCTCATCAAAGTGCCGCTTGGCACCCTGGTGCGCGACGCAGAGTCGGGGAAAGTGCTGATGGACGTCTTCGAAGACGGCGAAAAGCTGCTCCTTCTTGCGGGCGGCAGAGGGGGCAAGGGCAACGTCCGCTTCACGACGGCGCGCCGCCACGCTCCCGATTTTGCGCAGAAGGGCGTTCTTACGAAGCCGCACGAGCTCATCCTCGAGATGAAAGTCATCGCGGACGTCGGTCTTGTCGGCTTCCCCAACGTGGGCAAGAGCACCCTGCTCTCCAAGATCTCCGCGGCAAAGCCCAAGATCGCCGACTATCACTTCACGACGCTTTCGCCCAACCTCGGCGTGGTGCGCGTCTTTGACGAGAGCTTCATTTGCGCCGACATCCCCGGGCTCATCGAGGGCGCGGCGGAGGGAGCGGGCCTCGGGCACGCCTTCCTGCGCCACATCGAGCGCACCCGCATGATCGTACACGTCGTCGACATCTCCGGCATGGAAGGGCGCGATCCCGTCGCCGATTTTGCCGCCATCAACGAAGAACTCAGGGCGTATTCCGAAAAGCTTGCCTCGCTCCCGCAGCTCGTCGCCTGCAACAAGTGCGACTGCATGGGTGCGGAGGAAAATCTCGCCCGTTTCCGCGAAGCGTACGGCGAAAAGTTCCGCATTTTCCCCATCACGGCGCTCAAAAGCGAAGGGCTCGAGGTGCTGCTTTCCGAGATCGTCTCCATGCTCCGAACGCTGCCTCCCGCCGAGCGCATCCCCGTCGAGGAGTTTGAGTTCGACGAGGGCGACAACGCCCAGTTCGAGATCTTCCGCGACGAGACGGGCGCGTACGTCGTCGTGGGCGGGCTCGCCGATATGCTCTGCCGCAACGTCGTGATGAACAACCCCGAATCGATGGCGTACTTCCAGCGCGTTTTGAAGCTGCGCGGCGTCATCCGCGCCCTGCAAAACATGGGCTGCAAGGAAGGCGATACCGTGATGGTGGGGGACACCGAATTTGATTTTGTGCCGTAAGGGCTTGGAACGGTCCTGAGGCACGCGAATGCACAGGAGAACAATATGACCAGCAAACAGAGAAGCAATCTAAAATCCATCGCCGCCACCTTAAAGCCCATCGCACAGGTCGGCAAGGAGGGCGTGAGCGACAACCTCTTAAAGAGCCTTTCGGACGCATTGGAGGCGCATGAGCTCATCAAGCTCAACCTCTTGCCCGCTTCGGGCGAGGATGAGGACGCGCTCGCAGCCTCGATCGCGTCGGCGCTCAATGCCGAGGTCGTCATCGTCATCGGCCGCCGCGCCGTCCTTTACCGCCGCTCTTCGAGGGAGGGATTCGATCACATCAAATTTTAAGCCGAGCGGCGCCCGTATGCCGCGCAGCCGTCCGAAAAACAGAAAGAGCGCCCGCCGCGGCTTTTCGCCGCGGCGGGCGCTCTTCATTTGCCGCGGGCAGGAAATTTTTTCCTGCCCGCGGCTTCCGTATTTTTTCTTGACAAACGGCGCAAAATGGTGTAAGATAGTATTACAAACAAACGTTTGCGTTTTGTGTGCGTTCCCCGCAAGCGGGGGCGGATGCAGTGCGGGAGGGGGTCTCATGGAAAAGCCGAGAGCATATGCTTGCATCGACATGAAGTCCTTCTTCGCGTCGGTGGAATGCGCCGAGCGCGGGCTCAATCCCATGGAAGCGCAGCTCATCGTCGCCGATGAGTCGAGAGGGGAGGGCACCATCTGCCTTGCCGTCTCGCCCAAGCTCAAACAGCTGGGCGTCAAAAACCGCTGCCGCATGTTCGAAGTGCCGAAAAACCTCAAATACATCGTCGCCAAGCCGAGGATGCAGAAATACATCGACTATGCCGCCGACATCTACGGCATCTACCTCGACTATATGCACAAGTCGGACATCTACGTCTATTCCATCGACGAGAGCTTTTTGGACATCACCGATTATCTTTCTATTTACAAAAAGACGCCCAAAGAGTTCGTCCGCTTCCTCATCGAAGAGATCGCGCGGCGCACGCACATCCCCGCCACGGCGGGCATCGGCACCAACCTGTATCTTGCCAAGATCGCGCTCGACATCACGGCGAAGAAGTCGCCCGACCGCATCGGATACCTCGACGAGGCGCTCTTTCAAAAGACGCTGTGGGATCATACCCCCCTCACCGATTTTTGGGGCATCGCGAAGGGGATCGCGGCGCGGCTGGATCGCAGGGGCGTCTATACGATGCGCGGCATCGCCTCTCTCCCCGAAGAGACTCTCTACAAGGAATTCGGCGTCAATGCGGAGCTCCTTATCGATCATGCGTGGGGGAGGGAGCCCTGCACGATGGCGGATATCAAGAACTATAAGGCAAAGTCGCATTCCGTCTCTCATTCGCAGGTGCTCTTTTCCGATTACCCCTACGAGAAGGCGAAGCTCGTCTTCGAAGAGATGGCGCGCACGGGGTGTTTGGAACTCATGCGGCGCAAGGTCATCTCGGGGCGCATCTCGCTCTTTGTGGGCTATTCCAAAGACGCCCACGCGCCCACGGGCGGTTCGCGCAAGCTGCCCTTTTCGAGCAATCTCCCCAAAAAGCTGGTGCCCGCGCTCATGGCGCTCTTCGAGGAGACGACGTTGAAGAATGCGCCCATCCGCCGCCTCGGCGTGGGGTTCGAGCTTTTGAGCGACGAGAGCTGCGAGGGATACGACCTCTTCACCAATTGGGAGGAGGTGGAAAAGGAGAAGCGCGTCAACCGTGCGGCGCTGGAGATCCAGAAGAAGTTCGGCAAGAACGCGCTCGTTACGGCGGCAGACTTGCAGGAGGGGGCGACCCTCCTCGAACGCAACAAGCTCATCGGAGGTCACAACGCAGATGGATAGATCGGAACGGGCGAAGCAGTTCGCGCCCTTTGACGCGCTGCGGGGATTGAGGGAAGCGCTCGAAAGGAAGGAGCGCGAACACGAGCGGCAGGAAAAGCGCATGCGCACGGAGGAGGAGACGGAGGCCTTGGAACGCGTGCTGCCCCTCCTTTCGCGCGGCAAAAAGGCGGAGGTACTCTTCTATGAGGGCGGCTTCTATTTGCAGGCGCGCGGCGTTGTGGAGGATGTCGACCTCATCCGCCGCACCATCCGCATCGGCGACGGTTCGCTTTCCTTTGAAGACGTGTATTACTTCAAGCTTCTCGGCGCGGACGGTAAAGCCGGCGCGGCGGAGCAAAAACCGGAAGAGGACGGGGAACAATGAAAAAACGGTTTCGGCGGGGTGCCGAAACCGTTTTTTATTGCAATGGTGAAACGTTACTTCGTCATGCCTTCCTGCACGGCGACCGCGACTGCGACCGTCGCACCGACC